>WNGG01006581.1_pt1 | contig 25967 bp, 23 predicted proteins | sample 5400661 | NCBI WGS metagenome assembly WNGG01 (sample SAMN13153372, study PRJNA577476) | soil metagenome | isolation source: 100 cm soil or saprolite under Garry oak tree replicate 1 | place: USA:California | collected 2016-06-15
CCCGCGCCCGGCTGTCGGCCGACGGGCAGCTCTATACCTGCCTGTTCGCGGGGGCAGGGCACGACCTGCGCGGCCCGCTGCGCGCAGGATCCAGTGACCAGGCGCTGCGCGAGCAGATCAGCTCCATCTGGGCGCGGCGGACCGACCGCTACTCCGAGCTGCGCACGCGCCAGACCAGCCGCAAGAAGGTGACGCCGAAGGTGGAGATGTCGCGCATCGGCGGATAACAGGAAACCGGCCCGTCACTGGTCAGACCACGCGCACCCGGGACCTCACGAGGGGCAGCCACCCATGACATATGTGATCACAGAGCCGTGCATCGGCGTCAAGGACAAGACCTGCGTCGATGAATGCCCGGTCGATTGCATCTACGAAGGCGAGCGGATACTCTGCATCCGCCCGGCGAGTGCGCCGGCTGCGGCACCGGCGAGCCGGTGCGCCCCGTCGAGGTGATCTTCTGCGAAGACGACGTGCCCGGCCAATGGGCCCAGTTCACCACCGAGAACGTCAGGTTCTTCGAACAGCTCGGATCGCCCGGCGGCGCTGCCAAGACCAGCCCGCTGCCCTATGACACCGAACTACCTCGCCAGCTACGTCACCGGCCGCTGACGGCGTCGTGGCCAGGCCCACCGCGGCGCCAGGCGCCGCACCCCGGAACAGGTGACCGGCATGCGCTACCGGCTCGAGGTCCGGCTCACCGCGGCCGACGTCGGTCAGCGGGTCGTTATCCGCTGGCGCCGGCCCGGCCCAGATGATGGCGAGCAGATCGCCGACGTCGTGGGCATTCTCGAGGAGCATGACGGCCATTGCTTCGCGGTCCGCACCCGTGACGGGAGACTGGTCATGATCCCCACCGGGCGCGCCCTGGCCGGGAAAGTAGTGCCACCACAGCCCGTCCGCCAGCGCCGTGCCGGCCCAAAGCCTCCCTGACCGGCGACTCCGCCGACGCGGCATGGCCACCTTCCCGCTGCCCGCCGCCGGCTGCTCACCTCGCACACTCATTGCGCTGCCCGAACCTCCCCGCTCCGGCGGCCCAGTGAGTCCGGCCTTCTTTGCCCGGGAACGCGACATCGAACACCCGGGGCGGCGCGGCGATGTCAGGTCCGATGCGCCCGGCGGCTCACTCCCTCGCCCTGGCGCGACCTGCGGCGCTGCCGTGTGGCGGGCTCAGGTGAGCGTGACCGGGTCGCCGCGGCGGATGGTCCCGCCGCTGGCCACCGAGGCGTACACGCCGACGTTCACCGCGTTGTGCTGGGCGGCCGTCCGCAAGATTCCCGGGTCCTTGGGCAGATCCCCCTGCGGCAGCGTGATCATCACGCAGCGGGGGCAAGGTCCGGTGATGGCCAGGCGGACGGTGCCGCCGATCGCGACGGTGCGGCCGATCCAGTCGTTTTCCGCGAAGCCCGCCTCTTCGCCGCCGGCTGACACGACGATGTTGGGGCGGAAGCGCCGGGCTTCGAAGCGGCCCCGCGGGTACAGCGCCCGCAGATGATTGATCGTCGCGGTGGTCAGCAGGTGCACCACGGCGATGTCGAAGAACGCCCCGGCCGGCATCTCAAAGTCGGTCACGGTGTCCCGGTAGTCGAGCCCGGCCATGTCCGGCCAGTACTCCTCGGCCGTGGCGCCGGAGGACCTGTGGCCGGGACGCGCTTCCTCCAACGCCACCTCCCGCCCGAACGCGCGCGAGAGGACCTGCTCCAGGTCAGCGTGCCCGGTGGTCACGACGGTCCCATCGGGAAGCGTGATCCGGACCGGGGATATCCTCGCCCCGGTCTTCGGGGGCTCGGCATAGGCGGCCCGGAAGTCGAAGAAGTTGCCCCACTTCCTGGGGTTCTTCGCCCCTCCGACCTTCCCGGTGGCCCGGTCCACGACCGCGAACTGCCGGTCCCCGAGCAGGCCCCGGTCGGTGACCTCGCAGGAGTTCAGCTCCTCGCCCATCATGGACTTCACCGGGTAGCGCCACAGCGCCACAACCGAACCAGCCTGGACTTGCCCCGGCAGGGACGTTGACGGACCGGTTTGCATGGCGTGCTCCTCATGCCAGCTGGATCGCCGGGATCCATCCTCACTCGCGGCCGATCTGGTGTCAACGCGAGCACACGAAGCCCGGTACCGCCCCTGAACTGCGGCGTTAAGCCGACATTTCCCGGCACTGAACCGTCTCAGGCACCCGCCGCGGCCACCGCCGCCAGTTACCGGCCAAGTGCCGCGGGGACCAGCTGCCGCCGGCACGCCCCAGCCGTCTATCGCACCCACGCTGGTCACCCCCGCCGCGCGCCCCGATTCGGAACTGCATGCGGCCGGGACTGCCACCGGAAATGACCCGGACGCCGGCTGCGGGACTGGTGAACTGGTGCGCCGGGCGGGCCGCACCGGAGAGCACCTGGGCTGGCCGCGGTTTCGGGGACGCGGGCGGCCGCGCGCGCCAGGTGCCCGGCGCGCCGGTCCCGGCCGATGCGTCAGCCGACGACCCTGACGTTCTCCGCCTGGGGCCCCTCTGGCCCTGGGTGATGTCGAACTCCACCTGCTGCCCTTCCTCCAGGCTGCGGTAGCCGGCACCGGTGATCGCGCTGACGTGCACGAACACGTCCGGACCGCCCTCGACCGCGATGAAGCCGTAGCCCTTGCCGCCGTTCAGCCGGAACAATCCCCGGGCCGGCCAGCAGGCGAAGACCGTGCGGGCCGACGGCGGGACCGCTGAGGTTGCCCGTCTCGGAATCGCGTCGCCGGGCACCGGCCTTGCACCACCGGGCCGAGCCCGAACTGGCCGGGCTCGGCGAGCAGCCCGCACGGCCGATCAGCTCGACGCCTCCGGCGCCGATCTTGCCCACCAGCTCCCGGGCGCGCCGGTGCGCCCACGCCGAGCCGCCAAATCGGTGGCCATAGCCAGAGGCGGTCGATGGCGTGGGAGGCCAGGCACCGGCACACTCGCGAGGACGAGTACAGCTACATCCTGGAAGGACGCGTCGGCGCGCTGCTCGGCGACGAGGTACTGGTCGGCGGGCCGGGCGACCTGATCTTCAAGCCGCGCAACCAGTGGCACACCTTCTGGAACGCCGGCGACGAACCCGCCCGGGTCCTGGAGATCATCTCCCCGGCCGGGTTCGAGCGTTTCTTCGCCGAACTGGCTGGCATTGGCGGCGTCACCGGGGCCACCCCCGAGGCGCTGGCCGATCTGCGCGACCGCTACGGGCAGCAGGTGGATCCCGGCAGCATCCCCGGGCTCATCGACCGTTTCGGGGTGCGCATCCCCGGCGAGCCGGTCTGACCGGTGCCGGCAGCGGCTGGCCTGCCGCGTCCTCACCCGAGTCCATGACCGGCTGCTGCGCACCGGCCCCACCAGGCTCACCGGCCCGGCCGCCCGAACTGACCCGGCTCAGGCGCGCCGCCAGCGCCTGCGAAGCCGCCATCAACCAGCCGACCCGGCAATCAGCAATCGCCGCCAGCCAGCGGGCCCGGCCGTGCCGGGCGAATAGCAGCGCCGCGAGCCCGGCCATGTCCGGCCAGTACTCCCAGCCGAGGGGAGGACGATGGATACCTGGCAGAAGTTCGACGCCGAACGCGTGGCGCTCTGCGATGACCTGGCGAGTATCGAGCCCGGGCAGTGGGATGTGCAGTCGCTGTGCTCGGCGTGGAAGATCCGCCACGTCGTGTGCGTGGCGCGCAGGTCACCATGGGGGCTTCGTCGCCGGAATGCTCAAGAACGGCATGAACTTCGACCGCTACATCGGCCGGCAGGCGCTGGCGGCCGGGACGGCACCGCCGCAGGTGCTTCTGGCCGGGCTGAAGGACACCATCGGGAAGCGGTCGGTTCCACCGATGACCACGCCGGTCACCATGCTTTCCGACATCGTGTGTCACTCAGCCGACATGCGCCGGCCGCTCGGGATCAGCCGTACGCTGCCCGAAGAAACCCTGATCGAGGTGGCAAACAGCGTCAAGACGACGGGGTTCCCGTTCGGGCCAGGAAACGCATCGCCGGGCTTCGTCTGGTCGCCACCGACGCCACGTGGTCCGCTGGCGACGGCCCGCAAGTCGGCGGGCCGCTGGAGTCGCTCATCTTGGCCATGGCCGGGCGGCCAGCGGCCTACACCATAGCGAAGTGCTCAGCCGCGCCACTAGACGCCTGGGCGACGGCGATGCGGGCCAGTTCGGCCTCGGGTGCGCCGTCGGCGCCTTTGCCGGAGCGGGTTGCCGTTTGCCTGCCGGGCCGGTCAGCCGGCGCAGACGGGCGCGATCTGGTATCCGGCCGCGCGGATGCCGCGGATGATGGCGGGCAGGGCGGCGACGGTTTGCGACCGGTTACCGCCTCCGTCGTGCATGATCACGATGGCGCCGGGGTGCAGGGCCGATCGCACCCGCCGCGCGATCACCCCGGCGCCCGGCCTCAGATAATCCGAGGGGTCGACGTCCCAGTCGAGTTCGGCTAGGCCGCGTCGGCGTAGCTGTGCGTCCACCGCCCGGTCGTCGAGGCCGTATGGCGGCCGCAGGCACCGGACCGGGTGGCCGGTGACGCCGCGCAGCAGCCTGCTGGTCCGGTCGACCTCGGCGGGCCATCTCCGCGCCGGCAGCAGGGCCAGATCGGCGTGGGTCCAGGTGTGGTTCACCAGCGCCATGCCCGCCGCGTTCTCCGCCGCCAATATGCCCGGATAGGCGGCGCCGTGCAGACCGACGATCTCGAAGCTGGCCGGTGCCCTGGCGGCGGCGAGGATCCGCAGGATCTGAGGGGTGTACGTCGGAGACGGCCCGTCATCGAAGGTGAGCGCCACTACCTTCTCCCCCCGGTGGTAGGGGGACCCGGGGGCGGTGTCCAGGTTGCGGATCACCGATCCCGGCACCGCCCCGTTTCCCTGCGGCGGCGAGATTGGCCGCGCCGGACGCGGCGTGCCCGACGGCAAGGCCGATGGCCCTATGGCAAACATGCCCGGCGACGGCCGTGCCCGCCGATGGCTCACTGCCGTTGCCGGGTGAGCCGACCGGCCTGCCGGGCCGCCGCCGATGGGGGCCGCCAGCTGCAGAAACGCACACAACGCGGCCACTGCAACCAGATACCCTGCCAGCCGCCGGGTCCTCACGCGCCCATACTCGCCCCGGGGGCCGCCGCACGCCAGCCGTCGGCACGGCACGACTGCGCAACGTGAAGATTACGAATCAGCGGTGTCCCCGGCCATGCGTGCCGCCTTCCAACTTGGCCATCCAAGCATCTCCATGAAACCCGGCCCTGGCCGACCCCACGGGTCTTGCACCAGCCAGCGAATCCGGCCAGACCGGACTCGGTATCCGCAGGCCCGCCGACGCGCGGCGATCACGGGTCCGGGGCGCCGCGCTCGCTGATGGACCTGCCCGCACGCGTCTACCCCGGAGGACTCCACGGCCCGCACCGCGATCCGCCCGGAGCTCTCCCCAGCCGCTCCAGGTGACGGCGTGCATCGCGTCCCAGAACCGGCGGTGGTCCAGCGCCGCGGCCGGGATCTTGGTGAACCGGCCCGCGGCGGTGGTCATCCAGTCGGCGAACGCCGGCTTGGAGCACGCATCCCACCGGCTGGTTCAGCGCCGCCAGCGCCAGGTACGTCCGCAGCCGGGACACCCAGATCACGCTGTCGGCGGTGATCAGCGACGTCTCCGGCGCCTCCGGCGGGGCGATGATGGAGGCGCTAATCGCCGGGCAGCGTAACCCGCGGTGCTGGCGGACCTGGGCCGCGGTCCGCTGCCGACCACGAGGTCCTTCGCCCAGCACGGCCCAGCTTCGGGCGCAGACAGGTGCCAGAACCGGCAGTTCTGCCCCGCCCGGCCCAGACGAACTCGTTGTCGACACGCTGCGCAGAATCGGCAGGTCTGTAATTGCTGCGCCCTCGTTTGGCGCGCTGTGTGATCGAAGGAGCAGAGCTGCCAGAAGTCGACTGTTCAGAACCCCGGGACCCGGATCTCTGACCGCCCGGGAAAGTCGAGCCGGCCGACCCGCGCGACGCGCCGTGGACGGGCCCGTCCTTCTCAATCTGTAGTGGCGCTGCTGCCAGACTACTGGCATGAGGCGCAAGGCTCGTGGCCTGTGGCCGGTCGTCGCGCTGCTGCGATCGCCATCGGCACGGTGTGGCTGGTTTATGCGGTGTGGAGGTCACCGCACCGGAACGACCTGGCCACCTTCGGATCGTATGTGGCCGCCGTCGCCGTGGTTGCGGTGGCTCTGATCACCCGCGCATGGGAGGTCCGGGCCCGGCAACCTGGGGACACAATAGAAATGGCGGAACTCGATCAGCTGGCGGATCTGCTTGCTGAAGCTGTGAAGGAACAGTGGACGCGCGCGGCCACCGACCGGGGTCTGCTGCAGTCAGAGCCGATCCCTGTGCGGTGGAAAAGATCATCCCTGCCGGCTGCCGGGCCGATCTCGGCTGCGACGGCGAACAGGCACTGATCCTTGGACCTGCGGTAAAACTCCGCGAAGTCCTCCTGTTGGGTACCCACGCCCATCTAACGCACAGCGGCCGCACGCCGGTTACCTGCACGGAACAGGAACTAAGCTTTGCCGCTGACCTGGCGACCTGTCACTGCACTGTGCAGAGCGCCAGTAGGCGCGGACCGCAGGTCCGCGAGCGGGCGCTGGGCAGTTACACAGAACGCGGCGCTCTGCGCGCGAAAGTCGATTGGACATTCTCCGCCTGCGGTCCCCAGGGCTCGCCGCCGCCGCCGCCAGCTTGTACGTCTGGGTGGACCTGGCTCTTCGCGTCCGAGCATCGGAAAATGCAGGCGTCATGGCAGTAAAGCAGGCGCTCGGGTCATCCGCCTGGCGAGTTGTCACGACTAGGCCGCGGCCGATGTCTCCACCTCGTCCAATTCCTTTTGGACCCTAGTCTGGTGCGCCCGGGCTGATGGGCTTGCCCGCGGCCGGCCCGGCTCGCTGGAGGGCGTCCGGCGTGAAGATGTAGCGCAGGAACCAGCGGTGCATCTGGCGCTGCAGATCCCGGTCGCCGTGGACGCGGACGCCGGGATGCCGCAGGAGCTGCCCCCAGGATTGCAGGCCGAGCCACCACCGGGTGGTCTCAGCGGCGGGCGCGCAGAGCCATACGTCGACCGGCGCTCCGGTGTCCTGACGGCACAGGTTCACCTCCGTCCGCGACAGGTGGAGCCAGAAGTTGCGGTCGGTGACGCGGTCAGTGAACTCGATCGCCAGGATGACCTTGCGTCCGGGGAGGGCGGCGCTGTCGATGCGGCGCCTCATGTCCCACATCAGCGCGGCCACGTCGAGATCGTTGCCGGACAGGGGCGCGCTGTCGGTGACGGTCGCCCACCTTGCCAGCTCCCGCATGACCGGAGCCAGGGCCTGGCCCGCCTCGGTGAGCCGGTACTCGCTGCCGGCCAGGTCGATGAGGCCGGCCGCGCGCAGGATGCGAAGGCGTGAGGACAGGGTGGCACGGGGGATGCGGGGCAGGCCACAGCGGATCTGGGTGAAGGTCGTCGAGCCGAGGAGCAGTTCCCGCGCAACCAGCAGCGTCCACCGTTCGCCGAGCACCTCCAGCGCCCGGGCCACTGCGCAGTACTGCCCGTACCGGCTCATCGCGCCATCGTAGGGCACCCGGACCTGGCCTGCTGGTTCAGAACTTGAACTAGATCGGCCTGGCAGCGGGCCGCGACGATCGAGTCCCTAGCGTGCCATGGAAGGGATGCTCCTGTGACCGATGTCAGCGCCAGCGAGCTGCAGGCAATCGGCAATACCCCGCTGGTGGAACTGCGCCGGGTCGTGCCGCCCGGCTGCGCCAGGATCCTGGTCAAGGTTGAGGGCCAGAACCCGACCGGCAGCATGAAGGACCGGATGGCCCTTTCGATGATCGGGCGGGCCGAGGCGGACGGGAGGCTGCGGGCCGGCGGCGCCGTGGTGGAATACACCGGCGGCAGTACCGGCGCTTCGCTTGCCCTGGTCTGCGCAGCGAAGGGCTACCGGCTTCACATCGTCTCCTCGGACGCCTTCAGCGAGGACAAACTCGCCCAGATGGCCGCGCTCGGTGCGGAGCTGACCGTCATTCCCAGCGATGGCGGACTCATCACCTCCGAGCTCATCAGGCGAATGATCGACACCGCCAGGGACATCAGCCGGCGATCCGGCGCCTACTGGACCGACCAGCTGAACAACACGGACAGCATCGCGGGCTACTACCCGATGGGGGAGGAGATCTGGGACCAGTCCGGCGGGAAGGCTGACGCCTTCATCCAGTCCGTCGGAACCACCGCCTCGCTACGGGGAGTGGCGGTAGTGCTCAGGAGATTCAGTCCGGGCGTGAGAATCACCGCGGTGGAGCCGGGCGAGTCCGCGGTCCTGTCGGGTGGTCCGCCCGGCGCCCACCGCATCGAAGGCATCGGCATCGGGTACGCCCCGCCGATGTGGGACCCCGGCCTGGTCGATGAGATCGTGCCGGTGCCCACCGCGGACGCGGAGGCGATGGCCAGGCGCCTCGCCCGCGAGGAGGGGCTCTTTGCCGGGACGTCGTCGGGCGCCAACGTGATCGGGGCCATCAGGGCGGGCGAGCGGCTGGGCCCCGGTGCCGCGGTCGTCACCCTGCTGGTGGACTCGGGCCTGAAGTACATCAGCACCGAGGTGTACCGGCGAGAAGGGCCGGGTCCGGACAGCGGCCACAGCCGTCTGGCCATCGCGCACCAGGCGCAGCCACGACCCGGCCGTCGGCGGGCCATGCCATAGACCACCGGAAACGCAAAGGCCGCAGCGCGGCGACTCAGGCTGTTCCGTGGGCGGGGTCGGGGTCACCGCACCAGCATGAGACTTGCAAGCGGGCCGCCCAGAACGGGCTGATCGGCGCACCCTAGCTCGTGACTCGGCACGGCGAAAGGCGGGTGCCGAATAAGCGATCTGGAGCGTGTCCGAGGACGGGGCGGGACGCGCGGGGATGGTGTCAGCCGGTGTCGTCACGACGCGATCCAGCCGTTCAGCGCGTGCCGCGGCGAGCAGGTCCGGCAAAGCCGCGCACAGCTGTGCCCGCCGGTAGCGCCGTCACCGCCGGGCGCAGGCAGTTCTTCGTGGCCATGCTCATCCCTGGCCCGATGATCGTGTCCCGTATGACGCGGTTTACGGCAGGCTGCCCGGAGTCTGCGGCGTGGTCGGGCACCACCGCCCGGCGCATCGGGCCGCCGCGGCGCTAGCCATGGCGGCGGCGGCCTGCCAGGAGCGACACGACGATGACGACGACCGCCGCAATCAGCCCGGTGATCAGGAACGTCTTGAGCGTGGCGACGATCCCGTCGATGGCCGTGACCGCCAGCCAGATGGCCAGGATCACGCCGAGGATTGCCCAAATCATCCGGCCCATGTGCCCAGTATGCGCCCTCGCCGGGTTCCCGGCCGGGTACCGCGGCCTGACCCGCGAGGCGTACGTCCTGGACCTGCGCCAGTTTGCCAACTGGTACAAGTGAGGAAACCGGTCAGCGACGTCTAGGCGATATCGCGCGGGTGTGCGTCCCACCCGGTCGGGGGTACCCGCCGCGTCCAGGCAAGCGGACAGCAGCAGGATGACGGCGGCGAGGATCACGTACGAGCCGCCGATGGCCTGCTGCCACGCGGCCCAGTGGGTCTCGCGGTTCCCGCCGGTCGGGAACCACCACTGCGGCGCCGCTGCGAGGACGGCGAGCTCTGCGGCGGCCCCGGCCAGGACGCCGCGGTGCCGGTCCCGCAGGCCGCCGATCGCGAGGACAAGCAGCGCGGGCTCGGCCCATACCCAGTGGTGCGACCAGGAGATCGGCGATATCAGCAGCGCGGCGAGGGCGTTAAGCGACAGCGCCCGGGCGTGGGCTGACCGGGCGACCGCGTGCCGGATGCCGTACCAGGACCAGTACCACCACGAGGGCCGGCAGCGCCAGCCACGCGGCCGTTTCGGCCGGGGCGCGCGGATCGAGCCCGGCGCGGACGAGGAACGCCTGGATGGACTGGTTGGCGGCGTTGACGAGGCTGCCTGGCCTGCCGGTCTGGAAGACGACGGAGGTCCAGTACCGCACCGAGTCGTGCCAGGCCAGCGGGAAGCCTGCCGCCGCGCACGCCGCGAACGTGACCGCGGCCGTCGTCACGGCCCGCCGGTCGCCGCGGCACGCGAAGAACAGCACGAACGCCGCGGGGGTCAGCTTCACCGCAGCGGCGAAGCCGACCAGCAGGCCGCGCGGCCAGCGCACCGTGGCGGGCAGGCAGTCCGCCGATACCAGTGCCATCAGCGCGACGTTGATCTGGCCGTAGCCAAGCGTGTGCCGCATCGGTTCGAGGAGCAGTGCCACCGGAAGCAGCCAGCCGATCGTCCACCACGATCCCGCTCCGGGCCCGGCGGCCGACCGCAGGAACAGCCGCAGCACCACAGCCGTCAGCGCGATGGTGGCTAGCGAGAGCACCGTACCCGCGAGGGCCATCGGCACCAGCGAGAACGGCGAAAGCAGCACCGCAGCCACGGGCGGATAGGTGAACGGCAGCCGCACGCCATTGCTCGTCGGCGGCAGGATCCCGTATAGATCCTCGTGGCGCAGCCACGCACGGCCGCCGATCCGGTAGACGTCCAGGTCGATCCGGAACGGGGCGTAGCCGACACCATGCCGGGAGCAGGAAGGACGTGACGACCGCCAGGTTCACCGCGACGAGCAAGGTTTGCCCGGCGGGCTGCTGGACGGCGACAGGTGCTGGTGGCTGGCCGCTGACTTCGACGGGCAGGATGCGCTGACCGAGGCGCTGATGTACGTCAAGGCGGGGCGGGCGTTGGGGGTGCCGGTGGCGCTGGAGGTGTCACGTTCCGGGGTGCGGCCTGCTGCGTGAGGCGATGGCGGTTCGCGGGAAGGTGAATCTGGCCAGTTATGACCGGCTGTTCCCGTCCCAGGATCTGCTCCCGGCCGGCGGTGTCGGAAACCTGATTGCGCTGCCGCTGTTCCGGTCGGCCCGGGACCGCAACGCGACGGTGTTCCTGAACCTGGAGAATCTCGAACCGCACCAGGATCAGTGGTCTTACCTGTCAACGCTTGGCCGCATGACGCCTAAGGGAGGTGACCGTGGCCGCGGACAAGGCCGGGCGGGTCCCGGCGGGCAGCGAGGTCACCAGGCTTGCCGCGCCGGCCTCCACGAAGATCCGGCCGGAGGCGGCGGCTGTGGTCCGGGCCCGGCTCGGGGCGGGCATCCGGGTCGAGCTGGCCGACCTGACGCCCGCGCTCGCCGCGTCGCTGCGGCACGCTGCCTCGATGCACAACCCGCAGTTCTACGAGAAGCAGCGGATGCGCGCTTCCACCTGGGACATCCCCCGGTTCCTGCAGTTCTTCGACGAGACCATCGACGGCGGGCTGATCGTGCCGCGGGGCATGCTCACCACCGTGACCGAACTCGCCGCGCAGGCAGGCAGCAAGCTGGACCTGACCGATGAGCGCGCGGCCGGCACCACGCAGGCATTCACCTGCTCGGCCGTGCTGACCGGGCCGCAGCAGCCGGCCGTCCAGGTCTTGACCGGGCACGATCTGGGGGTGCTGGTCGCGCCGCCTGGAACGGGCAAGACCGTGATGGCGTGCGCGGTCATCGCCGCGCATCAGGTCTCCACTCTCGTCCTGGTGGACCGGAAGACGCTCGCGGACCAGTGGCGGGCCAAGATCGCCGAGTTCCTCGGCGTCAAGCCGGGCAGCTCGGCGGCGGCCGGGCCAAGCTGCGCGGCTCGATCGATGTCGTCACCTTGCAGACCCTGTCCCGCCGCGACGACGTCGCGGAGATGACCGCCGGGTACGGCCTTATCGTCGCTGACGAATGCCATCACGTCCCGGCCGCCGCGTTCGAACACGCGGTCAAGCAGATCCCGGCACGGCGCTGGCTCGGGCTGACCGCCACCCCGTACCGCCGCGACAAGCTCGACGACCTGATCGCCATGCAATTGGGACCGGTCCGGCACACCATCGCACTCTCCCGCGACCCAGCCGGCCAGGACACGCTTCTGGGCACCGGTCGGCCTGCCCCCGTGTTGTACGTTCACCCGACTGCGTACCGGTACGACGGCGACGCCGACCCGTCCCGCCCTGGCGGCATGACGACCATCTACCGGCACCTGGCCGCTGATGAGCAGCGCGCCCGGCAGGTCATCGCGGACGTCCTCGCCGCACTCAGCAAGGACCGCAACTGCCTGGTCCTAACCAACCGGACCAGCCATCTGGAAAAGTTCGCCGGCTTGCTGCGCGAGGCCGGGCACGACCCGGTTATTCTTCGCGGCGGGATGGGTGCCAAGAGCCGCGCGGCGGCGCTGGCCCGCCTGCAGCTGCAGCCCGGCGGGCCGCCGCTCCTGGTCGTGGCCACCGGCGCGTACGCTGGCGAAGGCTTCGACTGCCCGGCCCTGGATACCTTGTTCCTCGCCGCGCCGGTCGCCAATAAGGGCAGCCTGATCCAGTACGTGGGCCGGATCCTGCGCTCGCATGAGAACAAGACCACGGCCGAAGTCCACGACTACCTCGATGAGCGGACTGGCGTCCTCGCCGCCATGCTCGCCAAACGCGCGCCTGGCTACGCCGGTCTCGGCTTCTCCGACCCGCGCAGGCTCGCACTCACTCCAAGCGCCAGCATGGACAGCTAACCGGCCTCCGCAAGCCACATGATATCACGCTGATGTGATATCATGTCTACGTAATGTTACCCCTGCGGGGAGGCAGCTGACGTGGCCTACGTCCTGGTCATGACACCGGAGGTCCGGGTATGGCTGCACGACTTGCGCAAGCGTGACCGGGCCAGCGCGATCCAGGTCGGCCAGGCCATCGGCATGCTGCTCGAAGCCGGGCCGGAGCTAGGCCGCCCGCTCGCCGACCGCGTCCGCCACTCCCGGCTGAGCAACCTGAAGGAACTGCGGCCAGGCTCCGCCGGGCGCAGCGAGATCCGCATCCTGTATATCTTCGATCCCGGCGGAACACGGTCATGCTGGTAGCCGGAGATAAGGCTGGTAAATGGGAGGCGTGGTACCGCCAGGCGATCCCGCTGGCCGAGCAGCGTTACGAGGACTACCTGAAACAAGAGGACATCCGATGAGCAGCAGCGAGTTCCACCACTACACCCGGGATGAGTTCCTCGCCGAGTTCTATCCCGATCCTGCCGACAAGGTCGCCATCGCCGCCGGGATGGAGCAGCTGCGCGCCGAACAGCGCGCCTTCCGGCTCGCCGAGATGCGCCGCCGCCTCGGCATCACCCAGGCCCAGGTCGCTGCCCGGATGGGCATCACCCAAGGCCGCGTGTCCGCCATCGAGCACGCCAAGCCAGGCACCACCGAACTGCGCACCCTGGCCGCCTACGTCGAAGCCCTCGGCGGCCGCCTGGAGATCATCGCCGACTTCGGCGACCAGCGGCTCGCCTTCAAGACGATGACGAACGGTCACTCACGTGTTAGGCGGCCCGGCACTCGCCGCCGCAGCCAGGCACATGCCGGGTGGCAGGACAAATAGCGAACACGTCGCGGAATAGCCGGGTGCGTTCTCCCCGGTCGTGTTACGCTTATTGCATGATTTCCCCGATCCGGGGAGATTTCACCGGTTTCCGTGTTCAAGTCCCCCTTCGGACACATAATCGGATTGTCCTGACCAGGGCTTTCTCAAGCTACACCTTCCGTTTATACTGCAAAGGCGCAGCTCAGAGGCATGGGGGTTCAACTCCGTCTCGGAGTCTTCTGATTTGCCAATAGCCCATCTTGTATGACGGACCGGCGTGGACCCCGCTGGACGCTACGAGCCGAACTTGGCGCGCTGGCGGGCATTCTGGCGCCTCAGGTCGATGGGTCGATGTTGTGGTTGAGCCGGAAGACATTGTCTGGATCGTGGCGTCGCTTGACCGTGACGAGCCTTCGGTAGTTGGCACCCCAGACCTCGTGCACCTTCTGCCCGTCCTCGGCGGTCAGGTTGTTCACGTAGCTCCGGTCGGTCATGCAGGGGCGGAGTGCCTCGAACGTCTCTCTGGCCCAGGCGATGTTCTGCTGGGTTTCCCGCTGGTCCGTCCATTGCGAGACGATGAGCAGGCTGTAACCGGGTGCTCGGTGCGCGAACGCGGTGGCGGCGGTGTCGACCCGCGCGACGGCGCCCAGGTAGGGCACGATGCCCAGGCCGCTCATGGGTGACGGGCACCGGCGCATCGCGTCGACCATGATCTCCAGCGCGGCGTCGGACAGTTCGCTGAGGAACGCCGATTTCCAGTAGTTGAACGCCCCCCTGGGATAGCCGCCATCGCTGAGGGTGTTGATCACCGGGTAGGGCATGGGCTGGATGAGATCTGTGGCCGGCGGCCCGAACTGCCGCAGCGGCTTCAGGTCTGCCTCCGCGGTCGCGGGATCGCCGCAGTGGCAGGCGGCCATGGCCAGCATGATGTCGTCCGGCGCGTCCGGGTTGGCGAACAGGCTCATGTACACGGTCAGCTCGTCCGGGGCCCCCTGGGTCAGGTCGCGATAAAAGCCGAACACCTCGCGTGCGCGGCTGACGGGATGGGCGACCATGCCGCCATAGATCGTGGCCACCGGGTGGGCCTGGTACTCGAAGGAGGTAGCGACGCCGAAGTTGCCGCCGCCGCCGCGTAGGGCCCAGAACAAGTCCTGATTGTGCTCGGCGCTAGCCATGACGACTTGGCCGTCGGCCGTGACGACCTCGACCGCCAGCAGGTTGTCGACGGTCAGGCCGTACTTTCCCATCAGCCAGCCTTCCCCGCCGCCTAGGGTCAGGCCCGCGATACCGGTGCTGGAGACTACCCCGCCGGTGGTAGCCAGGCCGTGACAGGCCGCGGCCCGGTTGAGCTCTTTCCAGGTGACCCCGCCCTGCGCCCATATGGTCCGCCTCGCCGGGTCGACCCGGATCCCCTTCATCGGCGCCAGGTCGATCATCAGGCCGCCGTCGGTGACAGCCAGGCCAGCGACGTTGTGGCCGCCGCCGCGCACCGATATCTCGGTCCCTTGCTCGCGGCCGGTGGTGACCGCGTCCACGATGTCCGGGACGGTGCGGCACCGGGCAATTAGCGCGGGACGCTTGTCGATCAGGCCGTTGTGGACCCGGCGCGCCTGCTCGTAGCCCGGATCTCCGGGGCCGATCAGCTCCCCGGTGAACGATGCGCTTACCTCGTCGGAAAACCTAACCGTGCCCGCCATCTTGTCGCTCCCTCCCCGCAGCGCTGCGCGCCGCCGGGTTCCACCATGGCATCCCGCCCTCCCGACGGCGTGTCGTGAGCGTGTCAGCGACGTGTCGGGCTCGCCCGGGCTTGTGTGATGCTGAAGGCCGGAGGAGGTCAGCATGGCTGCCTGGGGGTACGGGCTGCTCGGCCCGGCGGAGGTGCGAGTAGACGGCCGCGCCGTGCCGCTGCCCGGCGCCAGGCAGCGCCTGGTGCTGACCATGCTCCTCGTGGACTTCAACCGGATGGTCCCGGCCGCCCGGCTGATCGACGAGCTATGGGAGGCGGCCCTGCCCGCTGACCCGCGCGGGGCCCTGCGCACACAGGTGTCACGCCTGCGCCGCGCCCTCGGCCCGGCAGGTGGCGACCTGGCTACCGGGGAGGGCGGCTACCGCCTCACCGTTCAGCGGGACCAGCTCGACGCCACCCGGTTCGAGGACATGCTGGCCGAAGCGGCCGAGGCCAGCGGCAAACAGGCCCTGAGGCTCCTCGACGAGGCGCTGGCGCTGTGGCGCGGGCCGGCGGTCGGAGAGTTCGCGGACCGGCCGTTCGCGCTGGCCACGGCGGCCCGGCTAAACGAACGGCGCGTGGTTGCGACAGAACGCCGAGCCGAGTTGCTGCTCGTCGCCGGCCTGGTCGGGGAAGCCGTCGCCACCTTGCAGGCGCTCCTGGCCGAACACCCGGAACGGGAGCAAGCGAGAGGACTGTTCATGCAGGCCCTCTACCGGGCCGGGCGCCACACCGAGGCCCTGTCCAGCTTCCGGTCGTGGCGTCGTTACCTGGCTGAGGAACTCGGGCTGGACCCCTCACCTGCCTTGCGGCGCATCGAGCAAGACATCTTGCGCCACACGGCAGGTCCGCCGGACACCTGCAGTGAGACCGTGAACCGGACGCCGACGCTGCCTGTCCCAGTGACCAGCTTCATCGGGCGGGACGAGGATCTCGCGGCCCTCACCGGGTTGCTGGGGCAGGCGCGGCTGCTCACCCTGCATGGGCCGGGGGGTGTGGGGAAGACCCGGCTGGCGCTAGAGGTAGCCGTCCGGACTGGCGGCAGCTACCGGGATGGGGTCTGCTTCTGCGACCTCGCCACGGTAAGCGAACCGCACGCCGTGGTCCAGGCCCTGGCCACCGCGGCTGGGGTCAGCCAGCGAGCGTTCCAGCGCCTCGACGATCAGCTCGTCGAGCAGCTGACTGACCGGCACCTGCTGCTCGTCCTGGACAACTGCGAGCACGTCGCGCAGGCTGCCGCCGTCCTCGCCGAGCGGCTGCTGAAGGAGACCCGCAACCTCACCCTCCTGGCGACCAGCCGCGAGCGGCTCGAGGTTGACGGTGAGCATGTGTGGCAGGTCAGGCCGCTCCCGGTGGGCGGTCCGGGCGCTCCCGCCGTCCGGCTGTTCCTGGACCGGGCCCGCGCGGCAGACCCGGCCGCCGCGCAGCAGGACTCGGACGTCGAGGCGGTCGCCGCGCTGTGTGCCAGCCTGGACGGCCTGCCGCTCGCCATCGAACTGGCCGCCGCGCGGCTGCCCGGGACCACGGTCAGCGAGCTCGCCGCGAACCTGGGGGACAGGTTCGGGCTGCTCACCGTCGGACGACGGGCCGATAGCCGTCATCGCTCCCTGCGTGCGGTCGTGGACTGGTCCTACGAGCAGCTCACGCCCGAGCAGCAGGACTTGTTCGGCCAGCTTGCGGTATTCCACGGCCACTTCGGCGCCTCCGCTGCCTTTGCGATCGCCGCCGAGCGCAGCGACCCGGCCGACGTCACCCGCCTCCTGCTGCACCTCGTTGACCGTTGCCTGGTTACCGCCGACCAGGACGGCGGCAGTACCAGGTACCGGCTGCTGGAGACCTTGCGCAGCTACGGCTTGGAACGGCTCACCGAGCAAGGACAGCTAGGCGCGGCCCGGGAACGGCACGCACGGTGGGCAGCGGACCTAGTCGCGCAGGCCGAACGCGGGCTGCGCGGCGCCGACGAAGCCAGCTGGGCGGGCACCCTGGAGCGGCATTTCAGCGATCTGCGCGCCGCCCACGCCTGGCTGGCCGACCAGGACGCCGAACTCAGCTTGCGTATGGTCGCTCAGCTGCACTGGTATGCGCTGTGGCGCTGCCAGTCCGAGGTATTCCGCTGGGCCGAGGTCAGTACGGCGGCCGCGGCCGGGTCACGCTCACCGTTCTACGCCGAGGCGCTCGCGTCCGCGGCCTTCGGGGCCGTGTACCGGGGCGACATGCACGCGGCTAGCGTCGCTGCGCGCACGGCGCTCGACGCCGCGCAGGGCCTGGCGCCGGTCAGGGCGCGCCGACCGCTGGAGGCCCTCGGCGAGGTCGCCGTCTTCCGCGGCGAGCTGGCGGATGCGGCGGACTTGTATATCAGGGCGTACGACCTGTCTATCGGCAATGGTGACGTCCTAGACGCCGCGTGGGACGCCGCGAGCGCCGCCGCGGCGTACGCCTACGGTGACCGCCGGAGGGAGGCGAGCCGCCTCGCGGCCCAGGCGCGTACCGCAGCTGACAAGAGCCGTTCGCCGTCGGCGCTGGCCTTCGTCTCCTGGGTCAGCGGCGAGATCGCGGCCGACACCAGCCCGGGCCAGGCCCGGCACCACCTGCAGCGAGCGGTCGCCCTGGCCACGTCCGCGGGCAGCCGCTTCGTGGCAGGAATTTCGCGGGTTTCCCTGGCCGCCCTGGACGCGCGGCACGGCGACGCTGCAGTCGCGCTCGGCCACTACGAGCGGGCCATCCGCGAATGGCAGCAAGCAGGCGCCTGGACCCCGCTGTGGGTCACCCTCCGAACCCTCGTTGAACTCTTGGCGCGGGCCGGCGCCTGGCACGATGCGGCCGCCCTCTATGGAGCAGTGACAGCAGCCAGCAACGGCGCGCCGCCCTTCGGCTCCGACGCCGCCCGCCTTCGCCAGTCGGTGGCGCTGCTGCGCGAGCACCTCACCGACACCGAATTCCGCTTCCGGGTCGGAAGGGGCGAGCAGATGGACGGCAGCCAGGTCATCCACTTCGCGCTGGAAGCCATAGCACGGGCCGCCACGAAGCCTTGACCGAGCCTCAGTCGAGCCGGCCGAGCGTTACCGCGGAACTGACGCGAAACGCAAATGCGGCCGCACCAGCCGGGAAGGGCTGCCAAGCAGGAACTCAGCCGCAAAGGCGCATTGGCATTCTGGTGCACTCGGCCCTCGGACACATGGGGGTTCAAGTCCCTGCCCCGTCTTTTCATCGGGGTCTGGGGCCGGGGCGGCGTGCCATACGTAAAGGTGCTCCTGAGCTGGGACAGTGAGGGTGTCGAAGTCCTTGTTGTCCCGAGTTCGAGGAGCACTTCCTGCGTGCACATTACCGGGTGGTCGAGAGGGCTGGAGGTATCCGGGGGCGGTCAGGGTGTCGTGTCGCATGCCGGGCTGGTGCTGTTGCGGTGCCTGGCCGATAAGACGGGCCTGACCGGCGGGCTGTCGCGGGCGCTGGCCACGCCGCGGGTCCTGGTCCACGACCGGGGCCAGCTGACAGCCGATCTGGCGTGCGCGATCGCGGATGGCGCCCGGGTGATCTCCGATTTCCGGGTGATGTCTGATCAGCGGGAGCCGTTCGGGCTGGTGGCGTCGGTGCCGACGGCGTGGCGGACGCTGAAGGAGATCGCATGCGGCGGGACCCGCGCGGACAGGCGGATCACGGCGGCGGTGAATACGGCACGCCGGCATGCGTGGGCGCGGGTGGCGGCCCGGCATGGGGCGCTGCCCGGGGTGCGGCTGGCGGACAGGACCCTGGACGGTGTGATCTGCATCCGGCTGTCGCTGCCGTTGACTTTACGGAGACGAGGCCACGCGCAAACAGGGACGAAGGAACGGCCTGCGCCGCCTACTTGCGTGAAAGCAGGGTCGGACGGGTGGGAACGTTAAGCGGCGTGCGCCGTCCGGGAAACGTACATAATTACCATATGCGTCAGCCGAATGACCTCACGCGCAAGCAGATGGTCAGCTTCCTCACCGGTGTGGCGGTCGCGGGCGGCGCCGCAGCGTGGCTTGTGCTGGGGCCGCTGTGGGCGATTGTGGGACTCGTTGCCGGGCCGCTCGTCGTCTTGATCGCGTGGGTCGTGCTCGTGTCCTTTGTTGTCCCGGACCCGGTCGTCCACCTGCGAAACAACGAGCCGTATCGCGCACTCACTGAGATCGGCCGGGACATGCATTCGGTGCGGCGCCTGGCCAGGGCATGGCCCAGCCAGTTCCGTGAGCCGCTGGCCCAGAGGCTACTGGCACAGGCTGAGGCACTGCGCGCACTGAACAGGACACCCCAGGCCCTTGCTCCTGCACATGAGGCGGTGCTCATTTTCCGGGAGCTGGTGTCAGAAAATCCCGGCAAGTTCAAACACGGCCTGGCGCACGCTCTGCACTCCGAGGCGGTTCTGCTCGGAGCGGCAGACCGGCTGCCGGAGGCGATCGAGACCATTGCCGCAGCGATTGGGCATTATCGTGACCTCGGGAATCACCTGCCGGACCTGGCAGATGCGCTGACCCATCAGGCGCAGTGGCTCCGCGACCTGGGCCACGATGCCGAGGCTGAGGTATCAGCATCGGAGGCGTCCAGCATCGGTCACCAGATTGAGAACCGGCGATGACAACGCCAGGCCCATGTCCGTTTGCCGCCAGCACGGACCCCGCAGCAAGCCCACGACGAGTACCTGGAACAGCAGTCCGCAGCGTGAATTAGCCACAAATCCGCTGTCCGGAAAGCTCGGGGCAGATCACCCTGAGGTGCCGGGAGAACCCTGGACGGCCCGGGACCCGGTCAGCATGCGTGACCGGGTCCCGGGCCGGGCCGGGCACGCGCCCCCGGCCCGGGTGCTCGCTCCAGCCGCGCTCGCTGGCCGGGCGGGGAAAGCTCCAGCTGCCGGGCAGTTAGCCAGCCACACGGTTTCCACTCCCCGCGCGTTCCGTGACAGGCTGGCCACAAGCAAGTGGCGAGCGCGGCCCCCGGCCAAGGCGGGGCGCGGCATGCACAACCAAGAGGTCAAGATGGCACAGGGCACTGTGAAATGGTTCAACGGCGACAAAGGCTACGGCTTCATCGCGGTCGAGGGCGGCCCGGACGTGTTCGTGCACTTCAGCGCGATCACCAGTGGCGGCTACCGCAGCCTGGAGGAAGGGCAGAAGGTCGAGTTCGACATCACCCAGGGCCAGAAGGGACCCCAGGCGGAAAACGTCAGGGTCACCGGCTGACGCACCGGCAGGGACGACGCCGGCGCCACCGCAGATCACCCCGGCGAAGAGCGAACGGCTGCACACAGCCAAGGGCCGCTGACCGGCATGTCACGTGGCGGGGCTGCCGGGTCATAGGCAGGACTTGTGGATCATCGCCGCCTCAGTGACACTGCGACTGCGCCGGCCATAGGCCGCCGGCGCCCCGCTCCGCTGGTGGCGGCAGCGAAGAAGCCAGACCGGATCACGAACAACATGAGCACCGGGATCTGCGCCGACGCGGTCAGCCGGCGTCGCCCGCCCGGCCGGAGTCAAATTCAGCGGGCCTATCACGCTCCGTTACGGCCGTTCGGTGTGACCCGGCGCGCCTAGCCGCCCAATTCGGTGCGGGCGGGAGGCCGTTTGCACCTATCCGCTGAGGCGCGCATATCAGGCGGTTCGGCGCGTTGAGGAGTGTGAGCGCGGCTTTGCGGCGGGTCGTCGGTTGAGAGGTGCCGCCGGTGGCCTGGCACAGTGGGTGAGGTGGGCGATGGTCTGCTGACCCTGTTCTTGTGCGGTGATGTGATGACTGGCCGCGGCGTGGACCAGGTGCTGCCGCACCCTGGCGATCCGGAACTGCGGGAGAGATACGCGCGCGATGCGCGGGCGTACGTCCGCCTGGCGGAGCGGGCCCATGGCCGGATCCCGCGGCCGGCGGGCTTTGCCTGGCCCTGGGGGGATGCGCTGCCGGTCCTGGAGGATGCCGCCCCGGATGTCCGGGTGATCAACCTGGAGACCAGCATCACCCGGAGCCGCGACTTCGCGCCGGGCAAGGCTATTCACTACCGGATGAGTCCGGGTAACGTTCCGTGCCTGGCCGCGGCCCGGCCCGATGCCTGCGCGCTGGCGAACAACCACGTGCTCGATTTCGGCCGCCGGGGGCTGCAGGACACCCTGGACGCCGTGTCCGGTGCCGGGCTGCGGGCGGTGGGCGCCGGGCGTGACGCCGGTCAGGCCCGGCGGCCGGCGGCCGTCCCGGTGCCCGGCGGCGGCCGCGTGGTGATCTTCTCCTGCGGGACGGCCTCCAGCGGGATCCCGCCAGGCTGGGCCCCTGCCCCGGGCCGGGCCGGCATCGATTTCCTGCCCGATCTGTCCGACGCGACCGCCGATGACCTCATCGGCCGGGCGCGGGCGGCGAAGCGGCCCGGTGATGTCGTGGTCGTCTCGGTCCACTGGGGATCCAACTGGGGGTATGCCGTCGGCCCGGAAAAGGTCCGCTTCGCGCACCGGCTGATCGAAGGCGGCGTCGATCTCATCCACGGTCACTCCTCGCACCACCCTGGCCCGGTCGAGGTGTTCGGCGGCAAGCTGGTCCTGTACGGCTGCGGTGACTGCATCAACGACTACGAGGGCATCGCCGGCCATGAGCGGTACCGGGGCGACCTGCGGCTGCTGTACTTCGCGTCGCTGCACCCGGACACAGGCACGCTGGCGGCCCTGCGGATGGCGCCCATGCAGGCCAGGAAACTGCGGCTGCACCGCGCCCCGCAGGCGGACGCGCGGTGGCTGGCCACGGCGATGGAGCGGGCCAGCACCCGTTTCGGTTCCCGGGTCGGCCTCCAGCCGGACGGCCTGCTGGCGCTGCGGTCCGGGGCGTCATGAGCCGGGCCGCGTCCCCTTCGGACCTGGTCGCCGCGGCCCGGGCGGCCGGCATCGCCGATGCGCGGGTGCTGGCGGCGATCAGCGCGACTCCCCGCGCCGGATTCGTCCCCGCCCATTACGTTACGGACGCCTACCGCGACGAGCCCATCCCGATCGGGCACCGGCAGGTGACCACGCAGCCCTCGCTGTCGGCCCGGATGATCGAGGGCCTGCACCTGGAAAGCGGTGACCACGTGCTCGAGATCGGCACCGGCCTGGGCTTCCAGACCGCCTTGCTGGCCCGCCTGGCCGCCCGCGTGATCAGCATCGAGCGCTGGCCGGATCTGGCGGACCAGGCACGGCGGAACCTGGCCCGGCAGGGCATCGGCAACGCGGAGGTGCTCGCCGGCGACGGCAGCCGCGGACTGCCTGAGGGTGCCCCCTACGATGCCATCCTGGTCTCCGCCGCGTTCCCGCAGGTCCCCGCGCCGCTGGCAGCCCAGCTCCGGATCGGCGGCCGCCTGGTACAGCCAATCGGGCCGGGCGGCAGTGAGCAGGTGGTGCTGTTCGAGCGTTCCGCATCCGGGCTGGAGCGGCGGCACGTGCTCACCCTGGCCAGGTTCGTCCGGCTGCACGGGCGCTACGGATTCCAGTCCCGGTCCTGACAGGGGCCCGGACATTGTGCCTGTCGCGCCGGAGAGCCCGCGCGTGCTCGCCAGTGACCTGTCTCCGACCCCGGTTCCTGCGCCCCGCGGTGCCTGGCCGGCACGCCGCCCGCGCTCCCGGTGCCGGCGATGAGGAACCTCTCCGCGATTGCCGCCAGGCGCTTGAGCGCTGAGACCAGAGCGAGGCGCCCGCCGTTTCCCGGCCCGTACGGCGACCCGCAGGACCCGGCCAGGGAGCTCCCGTGTCCGTATATGCTCCACCGTCGCGGCCTGGTAGCTGTCCCGGCCCAGCCGGATCGCGCCCGTGGCCGCCATCCATATCCACCTCACCGGAGATGCCCGATCCAACGACAGGCCCGCAGCATGCCGGGCTTGTGCGGTCCTCCCGGAGACGTTGCACTCCGAGCGTAACGCGAGGATGAGCCGGCGATCCGCGCCGCAAGCCGCCAGGCACTCGCAGGAGCATCCGGGACATGGGCAGGCGGCGGTCATCAGTGCTGCCCAGAAGCGGCCAGGCTTCCGTGACGGAAGGTGACTGGGAGCCTCGGCGCAGCCGCTCTCGATCCGCCGTTCGGCGCGCGTATCCGGGTCGGCTGGCCGGCCGGTTATGCGGACCCGAACGGGCATTTTGCGCGTTGGGCATGGGTGGCCCACCCGTGAGGGAATGCGGTAATGAACCCTGCCGGAGGACCTGGTCGGTCAGCAGATGCTCCGGCCGCCGCTGTTATTCCTTCTCGATGTGGCCTGGCGTCAGGCGTTCCTGAGGTAGGTGATTACTGCCAGGACTCGCCGGTGGTCATCGGCGGCGGGCAGCAGGCCCAGCTTGGCGAAGATCGCTCCGACGTGGGTCTCGACCGTTTTCGGCGAGAGGAACAGCCGTTCACCGATGGCGCGGTTCGAGCGGCCTTGTGCCATGAGGGCGAGGATTTCGCGTTCGCGGCCGGTGAGGAGCTCCAGTGTGCCGCCGTCTTCACGGCGGCGCAGGAGCTGCGCCACCACCTCGGGGTCGATCACCGACCCGCCGCGGGCGATGCGCCGCACGGCGTCGGTGAATTCCGCGATGTCGGCGACGCGGTCTTTGAGGAGGTAGCCGACCCGCTGCGGGGCGTTTTGCAGCAGCTTGACCGCTTGCCGGGTCTCGACGTACTGCGACAAGACCAGGACGCCCACGCCGGGGTGCTCGGCACGGATCCGCTGCGCGGCCAGCAGGCCCTCGCTGGTGTTCGTCGGCGGCATCCGGATGTCGGTCACGACCACATCGGGCGTTTCCCGCTCGACCGCCGCGTGCAATCCGTTCGCATCCGATGCCTGCCCGGTCACCACAAAGCCGTTATCGGCCAGGACCCGGGCCAGCCCTTCGCGGAACAGCACGGAGTCGTCGGCCAGCACCACCCGGATCGCCGCGGACGCGGGACCGGCGGTGGCCGCCGCCGCGTCACTAAATCCCGGCACAACATGCTCCTTCACAGGCGCGCCGCCCGGTGGCGGCTCAGGCATCGCAGGGAATCTCGGCCAGGACGCGGGTCCCGCCTCCCGGCAGGTTCTTCACCTGGAAGCTGCCGCGCACCGCGGCGACCCGGTCCTCCAGCCCGCGCAGCCCGGAGCCGCGGCTGGCGTTGGCCCCGCCGATGCCATCATCGGTCACCTCCACCCGCAGCGTCCTATCACACCGCGACAGTTCGACCCGGGCCCGGGAGGCGCGGGCGTGCTTGGTGACGTTCGTCAGCGATTCGGCCACCACGAAATAGGCGGTGGCCTCGATCGGCCCGGGCAGCCGCGCGTCGAAATCGGCCTGCACCCGCACCGGCAGCGATGACCGGTCCGCGAGCGCCTCCACGGCCGCGGGCAGCCCCTCCTCGGTGAGGATCGCCGGGTGGATACCGCGGGCCAGCTCGCGAAGCTCGGCCATCGCCTGTTTCAGCTCGGCAGCAGCCTGGTCGAGCGAGGCTGCCATCGCCGGGTCGCTGGCCGCCCGGTCCCCGAGCATTGCCAGCGATAGGGCCAGCGTCGCCATCCGCTGCTGCGCTCCGTCATGGAGGTTCCGCTCGACTCGCCGCCGCTCGGCATCCCCGGCCGCCACGATCCGCTGACGGGACGCCCGCACCTCCTCCAGCTGGGCCCGCACCTCGGCCTGCAGCCGCTCGTTCTCCATCGCCATCCCGGCCGCCGCCGCCGCGGCACGGACCAGCCCCTGGTCGAGCGCTGGGTCGTGGATCAGCGCCGCCAGCGGCTGGAGGTCCCGCTCCACCACCGTGACCGTCCGCGCCCGCGGCCCGCTGGCTGCCTCCGGCAGCGACCCTGGCTGCCCGTCGCCGTCCACCCATCCGTCCAGTCCTTCCCGCGCGTACAGCACCTCCAGCGACGGGTCACCCAGGGTACGGGCCAGCGAGGCCCGCAGTTCCCCCGGCAGGAGGGGCCTGTCCAGTTCCAGCACCAGGTCACCGACCGCGCTGCGGGCAAGCCGGGTGGACAGCAGCCCCCAAACGAACACGATGGGCAGGCCGATCTGCAGCACGCTTTGCAGCTCCCACACCAGGTACGCGAACGGCTGGCCGGTCGTGTCGGGCGACGCGAACGCCCCCATCAGGCCCACCAGCACGTATATGCACACCGCCACCCACAGCGGGGCCAGGTCGCGCCGCTCGGCCGGCGTCGCCCGCCGCCAGCGCAGCCACACCGCCGCCAGGAACAGCAGCAACAAAAAGAACCCCGCGCGCTGGCCGGCCAAGAGCGCGGTCAGGACCGCGTTTCTGTCCGGGAAGGCGGCGGGCTCCCAGGCGCACCGGGTGCAGCCGTCGGCACGCGGGTCAAACGCCAGCGCAATCACCACGACACCGATCGCGAACGCGTAGATCGTGCCGATGGTGAACCGCTCGAACTTCGTCCGCAGCCGGCCGGTGGGGTAGGAAAGGACCATCTGCGCCAGGATCGGCCCGCCCAGCTGCTGGCCGATGAGGCCAATCATCGGGACCACCGCTGCCTGCAGGTTCCCCCAGTTGCCGAAGTATGAGACCACCGCGTAGGCGATCATGAGCCAGCCGATGCGGTTGTGCGGTCGGCGGTCCAGCGCCACGAGCCCGGCGACCAGGAAGGACAGGCCGCCCAATGCGTCAATGAGGTGGTTTTCGGGGACGTGCTGGCGGATGCTCACCCACTCGCCGCCGATGATCCAGCCCGCCACCGCAACGCCGAGGGCGAGCAACCCCCACCTGCGCCTGGTCATCGCCCGGCCCCTCCGAGCACGGCCGCCAGCGTCCCCGCCGACAGCTCGGCCTTGCAGATGAAGCCAAGCGCCCCGCTGCGCCCGATCCGGCGCCCGTAGTCCGAAGCATCCCGGCTGGAGATCAGAACTATCGCGGGCGGACCGGG
>WNGG01001557.1_pt1 | contig 25956 bp, 16 predicted proteins | sample 5400661 | NCBI WGS metagenome assembly WNGG01 (sample SAMN13153372, study PRJNA577476) | soil metagenome | isolation source: 100 cm soil or saprolite under Garry oak tree replicate 1 | place: USA:California | collected 2016-06-15
ACCAGGACGACCGCATGCCCAGTGAGGCCAGGGCCATCGCCAGTGCGATTGGCCCATGCGACATACAGTGTGCCATTGGGAGCGATGGTCAACGAGGGGAACGTGCGCGCATCCTGGCGGAAGCTCGACCCTGGTGCCGGGCTTACGAAATCGTCGGTCACCGTCGCGACCGTGATGTTTGGTCCAGGGAAGGTCACGCCGCCGTCGTGCGAGATGGCCATGCGCTCAACTGCCTGCTTATTCACGGTGTCGAGCCAGACGACGTAGACTGTGCCGTCAGGACCGACCTTTACTGCTGCACCCTGTCGTCCGCCAGTTGAGTTATTATTATGGGCGGGGCTGAGGGGCAAAGCACTGCTCCAGGTCGTCCCTCCATCTGTCGAGCGCGAGAAGTAGATCTGGTCGTTACCGAAGCCCCTGATGCCCTGCTTGGAGAACTTCGTCCAGGCCGCGTAAACGTTATCGTGGAAAGGGCTCTTGGAGTTGGAATCGGCTGTGATGGCGTCCTTGTCATCAAAGATCGCAGGTGCAGCGCCGCTGACCCTGGCCGCTGAGCTGTAGGTGCAGCCGCCATCCGTGGACTTCGCGACAAAGAAGTCGGCTTGCAGGCCCGTGGCCAGTTCTGCTGTCGTCGGAGGGAAAGGGAACGCAAGCGTGCCATAGTAGGCATTGCCTTTGCTGTCAAATGCCTGCGCCGGGTCACCAAAGGCATATTCGTGGAACGCGGAGAGATCGATCAGCCCCTGGCAAGGCCAGGTCTGACCGCCGTCAAACGAGGCATAGAAGCCTGAGACGGAGATGCCAGCCGTGAACGGGCATGACGATGGTGTCGTGTTCGTGCACGCAGGCAGGCCGATCTCGTCGTTCGAGCCTGCGACCAGGTTCAGAGAGTTCGTCGGATTCTGTGCCAGGCTGGGTTCATTCTGCTTGTTCTCTGGAAAAGGACCAGCGAGTACCTTATTCACCTGGACGTTGGTAACTGATGGCGATGCGTGGGTTGCGTAAGGATGGAACGCAACTGCTGCCAGGATGATACTGACCATCAGCACTCCGGCAACAGCAGACCAGAAGGACTTTTTACGTGTCATACCTACCTCCTAAAAAAATATATATCAGGCTAAGAGATGATCGAGAGGGTCTTGTAAGATGATCAAGCCAAAGGTCGCAACCCCCAGTTCTACCGATGTGAAGTTGCCGATTGTCATTCTAATGTTGCCTACCCCACCAAACTCAATGGTAAAAAGGACAGCAGTCCGATACATGGAAACCGTGCTGACAATTACGAAGGTGAACCAGGCGTAGCTAAGTATCCTTGGAAATATGCATCTTGCATTGTATACACTCCCCCTTCGGTAGTTAGAACGATGCAGAGCAATTTACGTAACCTTTATGGCCTGAACGGAGAGAGGGTCGAGAAACCAGCTTCCCTGCTTTTCATGTGGCGTTTAGTGCAGGTGTCTCTAATGCATCGGGTACTTGCTGGTCAACCCACAAAGGCGTGAATACCATCCACTGCTCAGGGTGGGCTTTGATGAACTGCTCCAGCGTCTCTACTACACGCTCCATCAAAACATCCGTATTTTTCCGTTCTTCCTCCGGGAGTGCCAACGAAATCGGAACGATCTGACCGTGCATTGGTGGACGTTCACCAGGGGCACGCCAGCCAAATGCTCCAACCAAAGCTGCACCAGTACGCTGTGAGAGTATTACAGGACCGATTGGCAGGTGAGCCATTGAACCAAAGAACGGTTTTTCGACGCTTTCCCCCTGAATCGCGCGATCTGCCGTAATCAACACTATCTGATTGCGTCGTAACGCCGAGATGATTGCGCGCATCGTTGAGCTACCATTCAGCGGCACGTACTCCACACCCCGACTACGGCGTAAGTTGAGCATCAGGTCTAGCATGCGTTGATCTTTCAGCGGCTCGACAGGAATAGTGACCTTATACCCTAAGACGGTCGCCAGTTGCATCATATAATCGAATGGTCCCAGGTGTGCCGAAAAGAGTATCACCCCTTTTCCTAGTGCCAGTGCTGCATCGAGATCTTCCAGGTTATCAATCTGCATGCTGTCCCGGATGGTCTCGGGTCGTAGAGACGGAAGAGTAAACACTTCCGTATAGTTACGCACATTATTTTGCAACATCTTCTGTACTGTTCGCCGAAGCCGTCTTCTGCCAGCGCGAGTCGCCAGTACCTGGGGGCCAAGCACATGAATCATATTCCTGGTGGCCGCATCCCTGGACTTTTTCGCCACAAGCCAGACCAGCAAGCCTGCCACTCTACTAAGAAAGTGAACCAGCCAGTGGGGCATCCGTGGAATAACGATTGCGGCAAATCGAAATAACCTATACATTCTTCTTAGACCATTCCAGACATATCTTGCACAAGCGCTGGCTGCGAGGGCCAGAATGGACGAAACATGTACCATTGTGTCGGCCACTCACGCACCATCACCTCTAAAGTATCATACATACACTGAGTTAAACGGGCCACTTCACTGGCCCGACCCTCTCCCTTGCTCTCCTGCGGAAAAATGGGGGGAAACGCGCGCAGGTATAATTCGTTCGCCTGCCCATACCAGACATAACCAGGGATAATTGCAGCGCCACTTTTGAGGGCCAGCGCTGCAGGTCCATTCGGCACATAGGTTGTGCGCCCGAAGAATGACACTGCTGTCCCTTCATCGGGTGCCATTGGACGGTCAATTACGATGGCTACAAGCTGATTCTGTTGCAAGACTCGTAGAATGCGCCGGGCTGAGCCTTCCATCGGGATAATGTTGATGCCCTTCTCCTTGCGCTGATCCTGAACCAGCTGATTTAAGCGTTTATCACTGAACGTTTCTGCCACGGCGGAGAGAGGAGCATAGCGAGCAGCAATAGCTCCAGCCATATCCCAGTTCCCGAAGTGAGCAGTCGCAATGATAGCTCCTCGTCCAGGTTGGAGTGCATGCTTCAGGTGTTCCTGCCAGCCGCTTGCTCCAGAAGACACATCCCGTATTCTCCGCTCAATCACATCCATATTGAGATGAGCAAAGTTCATAAAATCGGCAGCATAGCGACCATAATTACACCACGAAGCAAAGGCCAGGTGTCGTACATGGGGATCATGGGCAGGTCGTCCGGTCACCTGCGCCATATTTTGCTGTGTCACTAGCCGTTTGGAACGCCAGCCCAGGTAGCTCCCTGCACCAAAGGTGAAACCCAGAGCATGTCTTATCGCTCGTGGGGTCCACCTGGCTAAAGAGCTTCCTCCACGGGCAAGTAGATAGACCGATGACATGAATCCTCCAAACTTATTCCCGCTTCGTTCAACCATCCTGAGGCGAGTTTTTCAACAGGAGCAATGTACCTGTTTATGCTACCCTGTCAGTTACGAAGAGTATAGCACAGCAGAAAGACAGGGTGCAAACCAGCCTTCCTCCATGACATTTGTCATACCCAAATCAGGATAGACTTCACTTCCCATCGATCTGATATACGACTACACTCTGAAGTAGTGTAGAACCACCACAGAGCGGTAGGAGAAGGACCTGATGACACACTTCCTTGAACAAAAATATGGCTGCTCTCCTGCCCGCAAACAGGAAAACAGCAAAGAAAAGGACTAGACGAGATAGGATGCTCTAGCAATCCTACAGGCGATTGAGTCGGCTGGCCTCAGCCAGCAAGAGGAGGGAAGCATGATGAATATCCATGATCAGGAACACCAGCAGAGCAGTGAGAACACACCTGGTGATGTCACTCTGGTTTTCCCCTTGAGCACGCTTGACCGTACCTTGCTCCCCGTGGTTGGCGGCAAGGCCGCGAACCTGGGTGAGTTGATCCGTGCAGGCTTTTCTGTGCCCCCCGGTTTCTGTGTCACCACCTCCGCCTATACCCTGGCGAGCGAGGGAGCCGGACTTGAACCCATTCTGGCGGAGCTCGCCACGACCAGCACCGAGGAGACGGTGCGCCTTGCAGAGCTAGCTGCAACTGCCCACGCCGCCTTGCTGCAAACGCCCGTCCCGAAGAGCGTTGTCGAGGCCATCACTGCGGCCTACCAGGCATTGGGGAATGGAGACTCTGTCCCTGTGGCCGTACGTTCCTCCGCTACTGCCGAAGATCTGCCTTCCGCGAGCTTTGCCGGTCAGCAGGAGACGTATCTCAATATCGTCGGGATCGAGGCCGTGCTCATGGCCGTGCAGCGCTGTTGGGCCTCGCTGTGGACTGATCGTGCTGTTAGCTACCGCAAGAACCTGGACATTGATCCTCGCACCGTGCGCCTGGCGGTGGTCATCCAGCGCATGGTTGACGCCCAGGTGGCCGGGGTGCTCTTCACCGCCAACCCACTCACTGGTAAGCGCCGCCAGGCGGTGATCGAGGCAAATCCTGGCCTGGGTGAGGCTGTTGCCTCCGGTGCGACCAACCCCGATCACTTCGTAGTCACTACCACCACTGGAGAAATCGTCGAGAGTCGCCTGGGCGACAAACAGGTCCTCATCCAGGCAACCGCCAGAGGCGGGACGCAGAAGATCGCAGTAGATGCTCACAATCATAGGGCCTGCCTCTCTGATGCCCAGGTACGGGCGCTGGCAGTGCTTGGAGCGCAGGTCGAAGCGCATTATGAGTCCCCCCAGGATATCGAGTGGGCACTCGATACCTCTGATCACCTCTGGCTGCTCCAGGCACGCCCGATCACGACACTGTTTCCGCTGCCTGCTGATGCCCCGGCCACCGATGAAGTCTTGCGGGTCTACCTCTCGTTCGGTATCCAACAAGGCACCTATCGGCCCTTCACACCAATGGGCATCTCCGCTATCCGTCTGCTGGTTTCGTCGATAGCGACGTTCGTCGGCTTTCCTCCCCATGAGCCGCTTTCTGGCCCCCGCTTCGTCACGGAGGCTGCCTCCCGCATCTTTTTCGATGTGACTGCCGCACTGCGCAGCTCGTTTGGCCGTACGTTCCTCGTGCAGGCAATGTCGGAAGCAGAGGTTCATGCAGCAGCAATCTTCCGGCAGCTTGTCACCGATCCGCGCCTCTCCCTCGTCCCCACACCGAGGTTCTCGTTCCTCCATGCGATCATGCGGCTGCTCGTTCGCTCGCGTATGTCGTGGCACCTGCTCCAGGCGCTGCTTTCGCCCAGCGCTGCCAACGCACGGGTGCAGAGGCTCGTGGAAGGCGTACGGGACATAGGAAGACTCGAAGCGCACGCTGATCCCGCTGCTCGTCTTGCCGCCATCGAACGCCTCCTCCTGGAAAGCGCACGCCTGGCCTTCCAGGTCTCTCCGGTCATGCTCGCGGGGATGCAGACCTTCGCCCTGGCCAGGCGTCTCCTGGGCGACCGGGCGTCCGAGAGTGAGTGCCAGGTCGTGCTGCGTGGCTCGCCTTTCAATCCTACGACTGAGATGAATCTGGCCCTCTGGAGGCTCTCCGAGCAGGTTCGCGCTGACCCGGCAAGCAGTCGTCGAGTCCAGGACAATATGCCAATGAATTGGCACTCTACAGCCACTCAGCTTGCAGAGGACTATCGCACAGGGAACCTGCCGCCCCTCTTGCAACAGGGCCTGGCGACCTTCCTACAGATGTACGGCCATCAGGGAGTCGCCGAACTGGACCTGGGTCTGCCGCGTTGGTCAGAGGATCCGGCCTATGTGCTGGGCGTGTTCGCCAGCTTCCTCCAGATGAGTGAGTCAGCACGCTCCCCAGATATGCAGTTTCGACTTGCGGCAGAAGAGGGCAGAGCCATGGTGACGACGCTTTCCCGTCGCGTTGCCCACCAGCACTGGCTGCGCGGTCGGCTCGTCGGCTTCTTGCTGAGACGTGCTCGTGCTCTGGGTGGCTTCCGTGAGATGCCCAGATTCGTTCTCGCGCTCCTGCTTTCCCAAGCGCGTGCGCTCCTCTGGCCGGTTGGGGAAGAGCTAGCCCAGGCTGGGTGCCTGGAGCAAGCAGAGGATATCTTCTTCCTCACCCTGACCGAGGCACGCGAGGCCCTGGATGGCACCGATCTACGCTCTGTGGTCCGTGAGCGACGCACCAGCTACGAACAGGAACTCGTTCGTCGGCGCGTCCCGCTCGTGCTGCTCTCTGATGGCACCGAACCATCTGTCGAAGCAAACGTCGCTGGATCGACCTCTAGCACGCTCATGGGAACGCCTGCCTCACCAGGTACCGTGACTGCGGTCGCACAGGTAATCCTCGACCCGACCGACGCCCACCTGGAACGGGGCGAGATTTTGGTCGCGCCCTCAACCGATCCCGGCTGGACGCCACTGTTCCTCACCGCCGGTGGCCTGGTGATGGAAATGGGCGGTGCAATGGCACATGGGGCTATCGTTGCTCGTGAGTACGGCATCCCGGCGGTCGTCGGCGTGCCGGGAGCAACAGAGCGCATCCGCACCGGAAGCCGCATCATCGTCGATGGAACCGCTGGCACAGTCGTCATCGAGCAAAGGAGTGATGAGTAGGAGGAACCTGCGATGAACCTGTATACCATTGAGTTGTTCCTGCATGTGAGCGGTGCCATTGGTGCCTTTGTCTGCCTCGGTATCTGGCTGTTCGGCCTCTCCGCCCTGCGGCGAGCGCAGCGCGTCGAGCAGGTGCGTGCCATCGCATGGCTGATCATCATCGCCTCTCCCCTCATGGTGTTCAGTGTAGTGCTCATCGTGCTTGGCGGGTTCTACATGGCGCTGAGCACCTGGGGCTTGCAGACCCCCTGGATTGCCGTTGCACTGGTGAGTTTCTTGCTTATGGCTCCTGTCGGCCCGTTTGTGCTGGCGGCTCGCATGTATGCCATCTTAGCAAAGGCAGGCGAGGAGCCTGACGGCTCGCTCTCCGCCGAGCTTAACAGACGTATCCACGACCCGATCATGGGCACAGCGGCGCAAACCCTGGCGACCGTCCTGCTCGGCATCGTCTTCCTGATGACCAACAAACCACCACTCGCCAACTCTATCATAGTGATGGTTATCGCATTCTTGCTCGGCCTGCTTTCGGGGCTGCCGTTCTGGTTGCGAGCCAGGCGGGCGAAGCACGCACCTGCCAGTGGAAATGAAGATCCCTTCCTGAAAAAGACTATCTGGACGAGGAGATGGTAGAATAGGTTCGTAAGGAGAGATTGTTTCGGCGGGAAGAAAGGGGCGCCGATACCATGAAGACCATACGAGCACAGCTAGCACGGGGATATGCGTGGTGGGAACACCACCTCACCAGTATGGAAGGTGCTGAGGAGGTCATCGCGTCCAGCGGGATTTCTTTCCGTCTCTGGCGGCTGTACCAGCATTTCTGGCTGCTGGTCTGCCTCCTGTTTCCCATCGTCTCGCTTGTGCAGACTCCTCTTGTCCCAGGGCATCTCTTCCTCGCTCTAGCTGCCCTGGTGTTCTTCGCCGCCAGCTACACCTGGCTCATGTGGCCACACCCGGCGAGCAGCGGTGTACGCAAACGCTCGCTGTCCCGCTTGTCGCTCATGCTGTTCGCGGTCCTCATCGTGCTCGTACTCGTGCTCAGCCTGACCTATGGCCTCGCCTTTCTCTGGCTCTTCATCGGAGTCAGTGCTATCGCAGGTGTCCTGCTCCCAATACGCGGTGCCTTCCTGGTCGTCACCGTCTTGATCTTCCTCCCACTCTTCATTAGCCTGGGAACAACCGGAGGCGTCACGAAGGTTGACTGGCTGCAACTCATCCCGCTCATGCTGCTGGTCCGTGGCCTTGGCCTGGACATGATCGGTCTGGCTCGCCTGTCCAGTGCGATCCGGGAATTGCATGCCGCACGAAAGGAACTGGCTCGCCTGGCGGTGATGGAGGAGCGGCTAAGGCTGGCGCGCGATCTGCATGATCTGCTGGGGCACAACCTGTCCTTGATTACCCTCAAGAGCGAACTGGCGGGACGGCTGCTCCAGCAAGAACCTGCTCGTGCGGCCCAGGAGATCCGCGAGGTCGAGGATGTGGCCAGGCAGACCTTGCGCGAGGTGCGCGAGGCAGTTGCCGGGTACCGGCAACCTCGGCTTGAGAGCGAACTGGATGGTGCGCGGCAGATGCTGGAGGCAGCGGGCATCGCCTGCCAGGTCGAGCACACTGCCGGGACACTGTCACCGACTACAGACGCTGTGCTGGCCTGGACGGTGCGCGAGGGAGTGACCAACGTGATTCGGCACAGCCGCGCACGCTGGTGCCTCATCCGGGTTACTGGTGAGAACGGAACCGCCCGTGCCGAGGTGACCAACGACGGGTATCAGGGACAGGAACAGGAACTCACACGTAAAGGGACAGGTAGCGGCCTCTCTGGCCTCTCCGAGCGTGTTACTGCGCATGGAGGGCGTATGGAGGCACTACCTATCCGACTGACTGAGCCGCAGGCGCAAGCCTCTCGTTCAGATGAGCCACAGACTAGCCGCGACCGCGGCGTTTCCGAACGGCTAAAGAGAAGCCACGAGAGTGGTATTCTTAGCCGGAACAATGAGGTAGGCTCACGGCAGACAGCGGGCAAAGAAGGCTTTCGCCTATGGGTAGAACTGCCGATCCGAAGCAGTGCGGAGACTTTGAGGGAGGAGCGATCATGATCCGTGTGCTTCTGGCAGAAGATCAGGCGATGGTGCGTGGGGCACTGGTGGCCTTGCTCAACCTGGAAGGGGATATAGAGGTGGTTGCGGAAGCCGCACGGGGGGATGAGGTGGTCCCGGTAGCTCTCTTGACGCAGCCAGCTGTGGCCCTCGTGGACATTGAGATGCCCGGTGGTGACGGCCTGAGCGCGGCACAAGCACTGCACGAGCATCTGCCATCCTGTCGCGTCGTAATCCTGACCACCTTTGGGCGCAGTGGCTATCTGCGCCGAGCAATGGAGAGCGGTGCCGTTGGGTTCCTGCTCAAGGATGCTCCGGCAACCGAGTTAGCAGTAGCTATTCGCCGGGTGATGGAAGGCTCGCGGGTCGTTGATCCTGAACTCGCCCTCGCTGCGCTCTCTGAAGGCAATAACCCGCTGACAGTTCGGGAGCGGGAGGTGCTGACTGCCTCACTTTCCGGTGCCAGCATTGCAGACATCGCCGCACGGCTATATCTATCAGAAGGCACTGTACGCAATCATCTTTCTGTAGCCATGCAGAAACTGGGTGCACGCAATCGGATGGAGGCGGCACGACTCGCTGAGCACAAAGGGTGGCTGTCTTGATGGAGCCGTCGGCGAATTACCCATGAACGACGAGCGAAGCGACACCGAATCTGTGGCAGCGTATTCCAGAGCAAACAACGTTACGAGAAACAAAATGTTAAATACCTCGTTGCGCTTTTGGCCTGTGTAGCATATAATGAGGCTGTGAAGTGGAGGTAATTCATGTCTCACCTGGCCCTATTTTTGCTAGGTTCACCACGCATAGAACGCGATGGGGTACTCATTAACTTTGATACACGCAAGGCGATTGCGCTCATCGCCTATCTTGCAGTCACCAGGCAACGTCATAGCCGTGATGCATTGGCAAACCTGCTCTGGCCTGAATACGACCAGGTTCATGCTCGTGCAACCTTACGCCGCACCCTCTCGGCACTCAACAAATCTCTCGAAGGGGATTGGTTGCGTGTTGACCGGGAGATGATCGGCCTGAATCCGCATTCAAGTTTGTGGTTGGATGTCGAGAATTTCCAGAATTTGCTTGCAGAGTGTCGAACGCATGGCCACTCACCGGCGGAAATTTGTCCTGCCTGCCTGCACCCGCTTACCGAGGCGGTGAAGCTTTATCGCGATGACTTTCTGGCTGGTTTCAGCCTGCGCGATAGTCCAAACTTTGATGACTGGCAATTCTTCCAGGCTGATAGCCAGCGCCGCACTCAAGCCACTGCTCTCGAACACCTGGTACAATGTTACAGCGCCCTGGGAGATTTTGATTCTGCTATCCCATATGCTCGTCGCTGGCTGGCACTCGATCGATTACATGAACCAGCACATCGTCAACTGATGCAATTATACACCTGGGTTGGCCAACGGGCGGCTGCCCTCCACCAGTATCGGGAGTGCGTGCAGGTGCTCGAACAAGAACTGGGTGTGGCCCCATTGGAGGCAACGACTCAACTTTACCAGGCTATTAAAGAAAACCAGGCACCACCTCCGCCAGTTCAGAGGGCTACGGTACCCAGCCCTACGGCACCCAGCCCCTTGACATCCACCACCATGACACCCACAAGGGGTGTCACTACATTTCAGGGTGCCCCACTCCTTGCCCCTGAATCCCCCAAGGCACCCACTCCCTTGACACCCATAAGAGGTGTCAATACAGTTCATAGTGCCCCGCTCCCTGCCCCTGAACTCCCCACGGCAACTAGCAATTATCCCCTGGTAGGGCGGTCAGAGGAATGGGCAACCCTGCTCAGAGCCTACGAAGCCATCGATACAGACGGCCAGATAGTGATCCTGGAAGGGGAAGCGGGTATCGGCAAGACCCGCCTGGCAGAGGAGTTTCTGGCTCATGTCCAGGGGAAAGGTGCAACTGTGGTTGCCGCACGGTGTTATGAGGGAGAGACCAATCTCGCCTACGGACCCATCGTCGCAGGATTGCGTGCTGCTATTGCACAGAAGGAGAATGTTCGCTGGCTGGAGAAAATATCGACACCCTGGCTCAGCGAGGCGGCCCGTCTGCTACCCGAACTTGCCACTCTACGTCAAGGCTTGCCACCTGCGCCGCCACTCGATAGTCCAGGAGCACAGAGCCACTTCTTTGAAGGTCTCAGGCAACTTCTGCTGGCCCTTTGCAGTAGCCCCGCCCCCACGACACCCACAAGGGGTGTCGCTACATTTCATGCCCCGATGCTTGACAGTCCAGGAGTTATCTTTTTCGATGATGTACATTGGGCCGATGGAGCATCCCTGGATCTGCTGAGCTACATGGTGAGGAGACTCCATGGGCAACCATTGTGCCTGTTCATCACCTGGCGCAACAAACAAGCAGCCGGTGATCCTCGTCTGCGCCACCTGCTCATCGAGGCCCAGCGCTCAGGTAAAGCAACTATCGTGTCTTTACCGCGCCTGAGTCGATCTACCGTCCAGGAACTGGTACAGTTCGTTGCTCCAGCCGTAGCCACAAGCTCCGTCATGCGCAAAGGAATCATCGAGCGCCTGTATCAAGAGACAGAAGGGCTGCCTTTCTTCCTGGTGGAATATCTGACAGCAATAGTCAAGGGTATGCTGACAACCACAAATGATGCCTGGTCACTGCCCGGTGGAGTACGTGATCTGTTGCGTTCACGCCTGGTAGCCGTTGGTGAGGCTGCCTGGCAGTTGCTTAATACGGCAGCCGTCATCGGGCGCTCGTTCGACTTTGACACATTAAAAGAAGCCAGTGGTCGCAGCGAGGAAGAAACAGTGACTGCCCTGGAAGAGTTGATCGCGCAGGGACTCGTTGAAGAGGTGCGAGGCGGCGTAAGCGAGCGAGCGCCAACTTACGACTTCAGTCACGAGAAACTCCGTGCGCTCGTGTACGAAGAGACCAGCCTTGCTCGCCGTCGGCTCCTGCACCGGCGTGTCGCTGAAGTCCTGGTCAGTAGCATGCGAAGGCATCGTGAAAATGCAGCACTCGCAGGTCAGATCGCCCACCATTATGAGCTAGCTGGCAACGAACCAGCTGCCGCAGAATACTACCGACAGGCAGGCGAACACGCACGCAACCTGTATGCCAATGCCGAAGCGCTGACCCATTTCCACCGGGCATTAGCACTCGGCCACTCCGATACCGCTGCGCTACACGAGGCTATTGGCGATCTGCACACGCTCCTGGGAGAGTATAGTGCCGCACTGAAAAGCTATGAAACCGCCGCAGCCCTGTGTGCTCTAGATGCGCTTGTCAATATAGAGCATAAGCTGGGTACCGTGTATCAGCGCCGTGGGGAATGGGAACGAGCGGAAAGCCATCTTGAGGCTGCGCTGCAGGCCCTTGGAGAAAACAGCCCGGCGAGCGAGCGTGCCAAAGTCTACGCCGATTGGAGCCTGACTGCCCATCACCGGGGCAGGGTCGAGCAAGCACGAGACCTGGCTCAGCAGGCACTGCACCTGGCAGAAGCTGCCTCAGATACCCATGCATTGGCCCAGGCCCATAACATCCTGGGCATTCTGGCCAGTAGCCAGGGGGATTCGGAAAGAGCACGCTCCCACCTGGAACGCAGTCTTGCCCTGGCAGAGAGTTTGAATGATCCTTCTATCCGTGCAGCTGCGCTCAATAATCTGGCCCTGGCCTACAGAGCCAGTGGAGATGTCGAGCAAGCATTGACGCTGACCGAAACTGCACTCGCTCTGTGTGTTTCTCAAGGAGACCGCCACCGCGAGGCTGCACTGCATAGCAACCTGGCCGACTTGCTCCATGCTGCAGGTCGTTCACAGGAGGCTATGGATCATCTCAAGCAGTCCGTGAGTATCTATGCTGAGATCGGCGTGGAGGCGGGTACTTTCCAGCCGGAGATTTGGAAGCTGACGGAGTGGTGAATTGTTTACAATATACTATGTAATGCCGCCTGTGCCGCGAAGTACCCACACATACCATGAACGCCCCCACCAGGCGGTGTCGATGAAGAACAGATATAAAGACCCTTCATAGGAGTCGTATACGGCACAGGCCGAATGGTCGGTCGAGTGAAGAATTGCCAGAGGTCCTGCACTCCACCGTTGATGTCCCCTCCAACGTAATTAGGGTTATATTGCTCAAGCTCGACCGGGTTCAATATGTGTCGGGCCAGAATGAGGTCGCGAAAACCTGGGGCAAAGCGTTCGATCTGGGACTCAATTCTCCCGGTCATGTCGAACGTTGACCCGTTCGGAACATGGCAGTAGGCCCACAGAGTATGCTTCCCTTCTGGAGCTCGTGCCGGGTCAAACAGACTTTGTTGCGCAACCAGCACATATGGCCTTTCGGGATGCTCACCTTTCCATACCGCGCTTTCAGCAGCAGCAATTTCTAGCAGTGTCCCACCCAGGTGCACAGTGCCAGTACGTCTGCACTCCTCGGCCTTCCATGGAACTGGCCCATCGAGTGCAAAATCAACCTTGAATACACCCGGACCATAGCGGTAGCGCTTGAGCTGGCGCTGGTACCGGCCTGGTAAGCGAGAACCTGCAATATGTAGCAACTGGCGAGGAGTTACATCGCACAGGATAGCACGTGAAGACGGGAGGGCATCCAGAGACTCGACCAGCGTGCCTGTGACAATTTCACCTCCCAGTGAGCGAAGATAGGCTGCCATCGCATCGGCGATTTTCTGAGAGCCGCCACGAGGCATCGGCCATCCAATGGCATGCCCAAGCACTCCAAGTATCAGGCCGTAGCCAGAAGTTATTAAGTGATCGAGGGGCATCATTGAGTGCGCACATATGCCTGCAAAAAGGGCACGCGCACGTTCCCCTTTGAAGACACTCTCTGCGAGACCGCGAGCTGATCGAATTGCATCCAGGCCGAAATGTGCAAGCGCAAAGGGATGAGCCAGAGACTGTGGTCTTAGAGGGGCAAGAAAGCCATCAACCAGTTTCTCCCAATTGAGAACGAATGGGGACATCAGTTTTCGATATGCCTCAGCATCACAGCCGAGTGTTCTCCCTGTTGCCTCTACTGAGCGCTCAAGTACCATTGCCGTCCCATCGTCGAGCGGATGCGAAAGCGGAGCCGGGGGATGAATCCATTCCAGGCCATACCGCTCAAGTGACAAGGTACGAAAAAACGGCGACCCAAGCCCAAGCGGGTGGATCGCCGAACAGATGTCGTGTACGAAGCCCGGCAAAGTCAACTCAGCGGAGCGGCAGCCGCCCCCAATCGTATCTCTGGCCTCGAATACGATTACCGATCGCCCTTGACGAGCCAGTGTAATCGCGGCCGCAAGCCCATTTGGCCCCGAACCAACAACCACCGCATCATAGTCCTGACGTGTAGACATACAAGTTCCTAATTTCTGCTTAACTGCTCGTAGAGGCTCGATTACGTCGCCTTGCCAGGGTTGGACTTGCGTCCTCGCTTGCGCACCCAACGCACTGGAGCAGCCATCATATAGAGCATAGTCCGGATAGCTGAATTATGCCAGATGTTCCTGGTATATGACCACTGGATTTTCGGGTCAACGCAGACTACCTGCGCCTCTACTGGTGCATCCACATTAAAGTGCGTGGCCAGCGATTTGAGCGTATACTTCCAGAAATCATCCTCCTTCTTATGGCCGCCGAAACGCAGACCAAGTTCATACACCGGATCGTTGGCGCGTATCAAGAGTTGCGCCTGGGCTACTGTAGAACCTTCCGCTTCATAGGCGCTAAAGGTAATCCAACCGGCAAACACATGCCCCTGCGGTGTCATCAAGGTGAAGGACTCATCGTCAGCGTACAGTACCAGTACGCCTGTAGAGAGTGGCATCCCACCCGGCACAATGCTAAGCAGAGCAATCTCGCCTGGAGCAATACCAGTTAACGGGGCAAAGAAACGATTGCCGGCGGGCCAGAAATTTGGGAAGTTCTCCTTCCAGACCTTGATGACTTCGGTCGGTGTAACCGTTGCACCCTTAAGGGTCACATTATAGGTCTTCTGCCACATTTGACCGAAGCCCTGCAGTGGCCCGACAATCTGGCGACCTTCAACATTAATGCCCAACGCTCCTGTTGGCACATGGGATACCTGCAATCCAGCCGTCGGAACACGCCGTGACCAATAGGCAGCATCTCTGGGTTTCCCTTCACCATTTGGGGTAGGTGATGTACTCATGATTTATTTCCTCCTCGAGAGAATACATCTCTTTCATACTTTAAAAGGCATGTCCTGCCGCCAGGATATCCTCATGATCGGGCTGCTGCCAATGCTTCGGCCTCAGTGCCATAAATCTTAATCGCATCATTCAAACGTGTGAGTTCAAAGATGTGGCGATAGTGCTCGCTCAGCCCAAAGGCCAGCATCCTCTGCTTCTGACGGTTGATGCGGATCAGCAGCGTGACTAGCAGGCCGATACCACTACTGTTCATGTACTCCAACCCGCTAAAGTTCAAGATGATCGTGCGGGTCGTTGGCGTACTAGCCTCCGCATAAGCATCCATAAGCACCTTCTCTGCAAACGCTGAGACATCTCCCTGAATGTCTATGATGCTCGTCATAGGATCTACTCGACGAACGTTCATTACTACATTAGCCTGTGGCATTGATTCCCTCCCTGGCTGTTGATTTTCAAAGGGGGCGCGATAAATCGGGCCCCTACGCTACAAAATACTCACTTCGTCTATGGTAGGGCGCTTTAGACTCTGTTGGCGAAGTGCCCGCCCCTGCCCCTGGGGCGCGAAGGATTTGAAAGGCGCTCCGCAAGCCGCGCCACCCTGCCGGGGGGGCAGGTAATAGGGGGATGATCAAGCGCCGCTCATGGCCCCTACGGATTCGGCATCGCTTCGCTCGCCTTTCAAGGGCCCTAACTTCCGTCCGATGTTAAGATAAAGATGCAGATTCTCCCTTCAAAGCGCTCGCCTCGTCTGGAAAAATGTTCATGAAATCGACCAGGCGTGTGATCTGGAAAATCTCTACATAGTGCTCACTCAGACCATAGGCCAGCAGGCGGCGTCGAGACTTGCGAGCCCGTGCTAACAGACCAACAATCAAAGCGATCCCTGTGCTGTTAATGTAATCCACATCGGAAAAGTTCAGCAAGATGACACCTGGCTCTCGCTTCTCAGCCTCAACATAGGCGGCGTTGAGTGCATCCTCTGCAAAGGCATTAATTTCTCCGTGTAGATCAAGGATGGCGAAGTCCGGTTGAGACCGGACCTGGGCCTCAAAATTATTGGTTGGCATGGCTCTCTCCTTTCAGTTGCATTATCAACTCGACGGTCTGGGTGGAAGGAGTACTGGTAACATGCATATCGTCCACCAGGTTCTTAATTAAGAACAGCCCCCAACCTCGTGGCGTCTGTAGCTCTGCCAGTTTGGCCTCCAGATCTGGTTCCCTGGCTTCAGGAAGCAAGTGACCGCTTTTTCCCTGGTCGGTGATTCGCACTGCCAAAGCCTCCGCAGAAGCCAGGGCCTGGATTACAACTGGCGCATCAGGTGAATAATGATTGCCATGCTCCATTGCATTCATCGTCGCCTCGGCCACTGCCGTCTTGAGATTCTCCAAACGTTTAGACGATAGGTTCAGTGGTTGGACAGCTTCGGCAACTTCCTTCATCGCTATGCGCTCGTTGCCAGGCTCACTGGGGATCGTCCATTCACCCAAAGTTCGCCAGCTAGCATTCCCATCATGATCTCCCTCACCATTTGCAGTTGGATCATCTGCCCCGGTCAGGTGGAGGGTACCGATTTCGCTTAATTCATAGGTTCCCGCCCGATGAAGTGTCACCAGCGTAACATCGTCCTCCTGTTCCCAACCCTGGCCAGTGAACATCGCCAGTTGGTCCAGCAGGAAATCGATCAGGTTGCTACTCCCCTCATGCTCCCCTAACAGCGTCATCAGACGTGGGAAGCCGAACATCTCCCGATTCGGATTATGAGCCTCCACAAGGCCATCGCTGTAAAAGAGAATGCTCTCCCCAGGTGCCAGCGTGGTTTCCTTCCCCTCGTAGCTCATGCCGGGCATCAAACCCAGGGGCATACCCGTTGCCCGCAGCTCAGACACTCCGCCTTTGTAGCGCCGATACGGTAGATCATGACCGGCATTGGCATACTGGAGTCGCCCGGTAGTAGGATCGAGAACCGCGTACAGGCAGGTAATAAACATCTTAGGGGGTATGTCGGGACAGATCGATTCATTGACTCGTTCCAACACCTCGCTCGGCGATATTATCCTTAGAGCGGCAGCACGCAGTACGCTACGGGTGGTGGCCATGACAAGCGCTGCAGGCACGCCTTTATCAGTCACGTCTCCAATGACGATACCCAACCGACCGTCCTCAAAGTAGAGGAAATCATAAAAATCTCCTCCCACTTCACGCGCTGGATGATAGTGCGTGGACACCTGCCAGCCTGGAAGTGCTGGCAATTCTTTGGGCAGCAAGGTTTGCTGGATAAGCCGCGCAACGCGCAATTCGTGCTCGATGCGCTCGCGCTCACGTACCTGCACCTGTTGTTCCTGCACCATCTGGGCTACTCGCACGGCTGGAGCCGCCTGGATAGCAAGCGAACCAAGGAGTGTACGGTCGTAGGTGGAATAGTCCTGTTCGCTACGGCGCGGACCGAGGTTGAGCAGACCAACCAGTTCTCCCTGGCTGACCAATGGTATTGCCAGTTTCACACCCGCCGCTTTCAGGGCACGAAGCCCAGGCGAATCCAGGTTTAGCTTGTCAACCTCCACTGCCCCAGGAGCACTCAGAAAATACGCCACGATTGGATCGTTGGGCGCGATCTCGACGCCAGCAATTGGTGTCTGCTGAGGCCGATCCACCATGAGTGTCGGTATCACCTGCGATTCATCCTTGCCTCGCCCCGCCCACAACTGTCGAAGATTTTGTAGTAGTGTAGCCATAGAGCCACCTGATCTCCAATGAATTAAATTTTTGCTCGGATACAGGGCAGCCATGTGCCAATTCATTGGCACTCGATAAGCGGTCGCCCTCTCCTCCTCACCAACTTATTGAACTCCTCTGAGCCTATTGTACCGCATATCCGTCCTCTAATCGTTACGAAAAGCGTTACGAACAATGAACTCCTTGTGCGGTCAGAACCAATTGAGCTTGCCACTCTATTCTATCCAATACTTAGCCGTTTGCATAGTGTCTGCCCCCCTAGTGCATCATCACCCCACCTTTTGGGGAAAGAGAAAAAGCGGGGACACCCCGCACCCCGGCAGGAGGCTTCGCCCCCTGCACCCCCATGACTAATAGGTCTGAAATCCACTCATAACTTGCCGCCTCTGGCGGCAGAAAGAAAAAAGAAGTTCTTTGGGGACACCCCAAACCCCGGCAGGAGGCTCCGCCCCCTGCACCCCTGTAGATTATGAGCGGATGTCAGTAATAGGTCCCTTGACTTTACACTAGGGCGCGATAATGGATATTGATAAAATAATCATCGGACACCCAGGGAGCGATAAATAGGGCCCCTACAGGCCGATAATGCAGATTAACAAAATAACCCAGACAAGGGAGAGCCCTGTCACCCTGAGTGAGCCGAAGCCCTGAGCGAAGCGAAGCATCTGTTGGCCCATCGAGACAGACCCGAAGCTCGCGCGGAGGCGTGACAAACGAAACAATCGAAATACCGTAGGGGCCGATTATGCAGATGAACCAATTCATCCAGCCATCATACGCAGATTGGTGTCCGCATTCAAAAGTTCATCTGCATAATCGGCAGTAGGCAGCGATTCGTCCGTCCCGAAATCGTTACGATAACCGTTACGACATACCTTTGCAGTTCACATTCCTGGATGAAGCGTCGAAATACAGTTTATGCCGCCTGCGGCGACATAAACAATTGTTTAAAAATTCGGGATGACTCATGGTCATCCCTTTTCATTAAGGATGGGATCAACCTCCGACATAGCCGATCACATCCGAGCCGCCCTGGGTACCACCGGAACCTGTATTCCAGTACATCGGACGTTCAGCCACGAAGAAGGCTCCTGGAGCTATTGTCTGCACCGTCATGGAGACTTCATAGCCTCGATGGTCGTCGTTGGGCTGCACCATGGTTTGCAGAACGAGCGCAGTGATATCCACGGTATAGCGACTATGAGCCGGGACAAGATAGCCATCCGGGGTATAGACTCGACCATAGCCATTGACCAGGGTAACATAAATCGTCTCGTTGCTGCCGGTGGGATTCTGCAATGTGAGCCACTCATTATAGCCAGTCTTGCTGTAGCCCTCGGCAAAACTATAGGAAGTCTTGCCAGCCGGGCCAACCTGACCGATTACATCGGTGCCACCCATTGCGGTCACTCTGAAGCCACCACTGACATTGACTGTGTGGTCATAGTGGAAGAACAACTTGCGCTCGACAACAATATTTGCTCCTGTTGAGGTGATCTCAGCCGAGACTGCACCCGCCGTAGCGTTGGCATTGACATTCCAGATCGTCTGATCCAGCGAGTTGACAGCAAGCCCGAAGGATTGAGTTGCCCCATTACTGTATTCCAGGTTGATCGTGACATTCGCCACAGCGTTGGCAACGGTATCGATATTACTAATCACAAAGTATTCCTGGAACTGGCCTGCGGTGTAACCTTCGGCGAAGAGCCAGTCGTTTGCCAGCGATTGCACACCAAGGACCGATGCAGCTCCAGAGACGATCTTAGCGTTGCCTGCGTTGATATTGCTGAAATAGTCGGGACGCTCAACCATTACAGGCTGGCTTGAGGTGACAATCGCAGCAACATGGGCAGGAAGCCCGATCCCGTTGGGTGCAATCGTCCCACGCACCCCTGGCTGTACAATCACTGTCTGAGCAGTACCAACCGTATGTCCACCAAGATAATAGGTGGCAGTAACAGTCGCGGCGCTGTTGCCAGAGGGGTTCAAGATGGTGATAAATGATGAGTAACCACCGCCAGTAGGCACATCACCAAGGTAGAAGGTGGTTCCTAGCTGCGTTGCTCCCACAACATCGCTTCCACTGTTAATGCCGTGGTAGTTAAAGTACATAGGCCGCTCGGCGACAATGCCATTACAGTTCGATCCGGCATTAACAGTAATGACCGCAGAGACCGAGACACCTGTTGATTGGGTGGGAAGAACATTCAGATCGCCATTAACAGATTCGGTGAGTCGGCTGGCATGTGATACTGTGACTGTCTTAGTGACAGCACTTCCCCCCTCGATTAGATACTGTATATTGACTGAACAATCATTTACAAGATCGGGATTACCAAGCGTCAAGTACTCTTTGAACCCTGCCCCAACGCGCCCTTCCGCAAAGTACCAGGTCTTGCGGACTGGCCCTGGTGGATAAGTGGGAGTGTAGCTGTGCAAGTGTTGATAGACGAGTTGCCCCATATTGGCCGAAGGGGTGCCCAGGTAATCGGTAGTGAGCTGCGGATAGCCACACACATCGCCAGAAGTAGGGACTGCCCATGCCCAACCGATCCAGCCAATCTGGTGAGAGTCAAAGTAGTTGAGCAGGGGACTCATGTAGCTGGTTCCACAATCATATTCCCCACTCTCTGCAGAGATAACAGGGAATGTTGCACTGATGTTCCCAAAGGCGCCATCCCAGGTATTCGGTTGTTTGTCACTGTAGGGGTACGGATGGCTGTCATAGACAACGTTAGGGCCTGTGATTGTATAGGTGCCTATCTTGCTGAGATCATAACCCCAATTCATGCCTGCCACGATCACAACGTTGCTTGCCCCCGCGTTTCGCACAGCATTAACCAGGGCCTGCATACCGACACCCTGGTAGGTGAAGGTTTTTTGACAGTGACAATCATCAGAGTAGCTCGTGTCATTAGTCATATTACAGGGACCGGCCCAGCACGACCATTGAGAGGGATGTGGTTCATTGAATAGCTCAAAGAGGACATTGTTATAACTTTTATAAATAGAGGCGACCTGTTGCCAGAATGTGACACTATCAGCATCGGCCATGGCCCATGGCCCACCTCCCTGCAATGACTGTCCACCAGCGTCAGACCATTGCAAGTCGATGAGGACGTTCAATTTGAGCGCAGTGAGATTATCAACGGTCTGCTTGACGAGAGCCTGGTACTGGGCCGCCGTACAGGGAAAGCCTGGAGCTCCTTTTAGCCAGAAGCCTTCTGACAAGGGAAGTCGTACAGTATTTGCTCCCCAATACGTTTCAGTGCTGGTGTTGGTACCAGAACCCATATAGGCAAGATGCTGCGAGTCGAGGGGTCCCTCGCCAGAACAGTTATATTCGAGGCCATCACGCCCAATGCCGTGGAAAAAATAGTGCTGATTACTGGCTCCCAGGATAGCGTTTCCCTGGACCGTATATGGCCCCTGGGCGATGATGCTATGAGGAAGATGCGACTGTGTTGAAGCGAGTTGAGCGGAAGATCCCCCCCTCTGGGCCCTGGTGAGGTAGAGGGGACTGAACGCCAGCACTCCAAGGGAGACGACGATCAATGTGACGATGCTACACAATGCGGCTTTACGCGATGGTGACATGCACTACACTGCCTTTCAACATGGTTTACCATAGTTAGCTTCGATGCCCGGTTGCCTTACTTCCATTGTAACAGAGCGCATCGAAGGCACAATGGTTCATAATTATATGAACGTGTGGTATTTCCAAATGTATGAATTTGGCACAAAGGTACTCTCCACCGCGCTATCACAGGATTTTTCAGGAGGTACTTCTGTCTTATGGCTAGCTCGTTAGCCACGATAGAGTGACTGCTCTTGAACAGGCGCGTTATACAGCGTAGAAAGCGGGTGTGTCAATCTTTGCCTATTTCTCCTGTTCAAAGGTATTAGCTTTTACATCGAAGATTTTCAATAGAGCATTGGTAGTGGAGTTTCTATTATGCCATCCTCTTCTTTCAAGAGGCTTCTGTTCTTGATAGGAGGCTTGCTGCTCTGTATCGCTGCGCAGGTGCCTCTATTTATAAATGGGAATTTTTTTAGTGCTCAGTCAGCCCAACTGAAGCTTGTTACAAACCAGACCCATACTCCTTCTACTGCCTCTACCTCGACTACAACCCTGGCAGTGTCTCCTACACCATCATCACCCCGTTATCAACGCCCAAATTTTGAAACAGGCGTTGTCTTTCCCCAATGGACCCAGGATGCATACGGACCTGCTGATACAAAATGGCAACAGGGTTTGTCTGAGATTCAAACGCAAACAGGAGCGCGCTGGATAGAAATGACCATCCTGTTCTCGCAACCCTCGGAGACCTCAACGCAGGTTACACTTAGCACAAGCGCTCCTACCATAGAGGCATTTGCCGCCGGAATAAGTGCAGCACGAGCTCTGGGCTATCATGTTTTTGTCGTCCCCTTATTCGGTGTCGATAGTCCACCAGGAGCATGGGCAGCTACCATTCACTTCTCTGCCTACCAGCAAGAGGTGCAATGGTTTGACAGTTACTGGCAGGCATTCCAGCCCTACGTTCAGGTTGCTGCGCAGAGCGGAGCAGATCAAGTGTCAATTGGAACAGAACTTCAGTGGCTTGAGCAATCTGCTCCAGCTTCACTATGGAATACGCTGGTTGCCCGTGTACGTGGCATTTTCCCAGGGATGATTACCTACGATATGAACTGGACATCCCTCAGTTCACCGCCTACAACCTGGATGAACAATCGCGATCTTGCCATGATTGGCGTCTCGGAATACATGCCCCTGGTAGACGTTCGTGTACGTGTTGAGCCAAAGGATATGTTCGCCCTCTGGAAAGTGAAAGTGAAAGCTATTCTCGACAAGATGGCTACACAGCTTGGCAAGCCAATCTTGATCTCAGAAATCGGCTATCGTAACAGTGCTGATACCCTCTATAATCCCTGGTATCCAACTTCAACAACCTCTCCACCGGATCCTGAAGAGCAGGCAGCAGCATGTGACGCCGCCCTTGCAAATGTCTTTCACGATCCCCTTATTGGAGGCATCTTCTTCTGGGGGTGGGATGATGTCATAGGCTTTAAACTCTCTGGTCAACCTGCTGTGAAGGTACTCCATACATGGTTTACTTCTCCACAATCTTGATGAATAGGGTAATGAAAAAGCTGAGATTGCAAGAAGAACAAAGGAAATCAACTGCACTCAATGCGAACCAACAGCAACTGGTTGCGCGATATGCCGTGTGGCTCTCGACCCAGGCCAGGCGGCATACAACCGCGAACACACTCCAGGAAATGAACGAGTATGTTGAGAGTGCAGGGAAGACGGTTCTGATAGGGAAACGAAAAATTGATGTGTTCGCTCCCTTTCGGTTAGAGCACTCTGCATTGCGAACAATCACAGCGCGGCAGGCTATCGCACTGATCATCATAGCAATTCTCTGGGAGGTGTGCCTGCACCTGTTCAGGCAGGGCTGGCTGGTTGCAACGATAGCCATGATTACCGCTCTCTACCTGAGCTACCTCCTTCCAAACATTGTACTGACTTTCATCACACTCCGGCATGAAGCCACGGAACAGATCGACGAGAGGGTTATCCATGCCTTACAACATGCGGACTGGCCTTCCTACACTATTCTTTGCCCACTATATCGTGAAGCACCAGTCGTACCTCAGTTTGTCCGCGCAATGAAAAGTCTGGACTATCCCACAGAGAAACTGCAAATTCTCTTACTGACGGAAGAAGATGACACCGAGACACGCAAGGCCATACGAGCGTTAGCGTTACCACCCCATTTCAAAATTGTCACCGTTCCAGATGGTGAACCTCGCACGAAACCCCGAGCATGTAATTTCGGCCTGATGCAAGCAACAGGCCAATACGTTGTCATATATGATGCAGAGGATATCCCAGAGGCACTTCAACTCAAGAAAGCCGTGCTCACGTTCGCCAATCATGGACCAGAGCTGGCATGTGTGCAAGCCAGGTTAAACTTCTACAATCCAAATCAAAATCTGCTCACACGCTGGTTTACAGCAGAGTATTCCCTCTGGTTTGACCTGATCCTTCCAGGGTTGCAGCAAGCAGGTTTATCTATCCCCCTTGGGGGAACCTCAAACCACTTCCCGACGCAGACAATCCGCGCATTAGGAGCGTGGGATGCCTTTAATGTCACAGAGGATTGCGACCTGGGCTTACGCCTGGCCCGCTATCACCTGGAAACGGTGGTTCTCGATTCGACGACATACGAAGAAGCCAACTCGCAACTCAAAAACTGGATTCGCCAGCGCTCGCGTTGGATCAAAGGCTATATGCAAACATACCTGGTCAATATGCGACGACCACTCCGCTACCTGCGCCCCGGCTCCTTCCGCGAATTTCTATCATTACAACTCGTGATTGGAGGCAAAACAGCCTTCCTTTTCCTGAACCCCTTGCTCTGGTTCCTGTTCGTACTCTACATTTTTCTACGTCCGGTGGTGGGTCAGGTGTATCAGGACTTATTTCCAAAGCCTTTACTCTACATCAGTACGATCAACCTGGTCTTTGGAAACTTCTTTTACATGTATGTCTACCTGCTCGCGTGTCTCAGGCGTAAACAATACCGGCTCATCAAGTGGACATTGCTCATTCCGTTCTACTGGATGCTGATGAGCGTAGCAGCATGTATGGCCCTCTCCCAGCTCATCATGGCTCCACATTACTGGGAAAAGACGGAGCATGGGCTACACTTGCGCAAAAAACAACCATTATCACCAGACGTTCCCTCGTTCGCTATGTCGCAGTCTATAGAGCAAGAGCCGACCTTCCTCATGCCTGCAGTAGTCAATGTGAAAGAGCAAAGCTCGATTCCTTCGGTAACGACCGCACTCCGAACGATAAGCACGCTGCCTCTCCCCGCCTTTTCACGTTCAGAACATGCAACACTCTACCAGCCAGAACGCAAAAGTACCAGGGATCCATGGCTACTCGCAATACTTCTCGCCGCATGCATTGCAAGCGTTGTGGCCTGCTGGTATTCCTTCCAACACCACGATATCCTGCTCTATAACGATGCCTATTCACATCTGAGAATTGCGCGGAGAATTTTCGATGCTCCCTCACCAAGCTTTGCACAATTTGGTGGTGTCTGGTTGCCGTTGCCACATCTGTTGATGCTCCCCTTCGCCTGGAATGACTATCTCTGGCACACAGGGTTAGCAGGCAGTTTTCCATCAATGGCCTGCTACCTTGTTACAACCGTTTACCTCTACCTGGCAGCACGACGTTTGACTTCCGACGGTCGTGCAAGTTTTGTCGGCACGCTCGTTTTTGTCCTGAATCCCAATGTTTTATACCTCCAAACCACGCCCCTGAGCGAACTGATCTGCTTTGCGACCTTAACGATGGCCTGCTACTACTTCCTCAGATGGACACAGGATGACCGCCTGAAGTACCTTATCTTTGCTGCCGGAAGCACCTTTCTTGCAACACTCGCTCGCTATGACGGCTGGGCATTGTTCCTCGTTCTACTGGTCTTCATCGTGTTTATCGGCATTATCAAGCGCCACAAAGCGACGCAGCTTGAAGGAAACCTGGTCATATTTGCTGTACTGGGTGGTTTGGGGATAGCTATGTGGCTGATCTGGGGCGCAGTCATCTTTGGTGATCCCCTCTACTTCGAGCATGGGCTATATTCCTCACAGCAACAGCAGATCTGGTTCCTCCATAAAAATGCGTTCTCCCTCTATACCTACCATGACCTCTTGCAGTCGTTCCGCTACTATACCCTTAACTCCATCGATATCCTGGGGCCGATCCTCTTCATTCTCGCCGCGTTCTCCGTTGTTGATTTTGTATCTCGACAGCGCAAGAAACCTGAGATGTTCGGAGCATTAGTCTTTTTAACCCCCTTCGCCTTCTATATCTTCTCCCTCTATAGCGGTCAGGTGGTTCTGTTTGTCCCTGATGCTGTACCAACATACTCAACTCAACATCTCTACAATACTCGTTTCGGGGCAGAGATGGTCGCCCCCGTTGCGCTCTACATAGCAATATTCATTAGTCGCTGGCGACTGCCAAAACTCCCTCCCGTGTGGAGCACATTGGCATACACTGTTGCCATGCTTGCTATCACCTTCCAGGCAATCTTGATTGCCTCTGGTGGCATCATCGTACTAGAAGATGGTCAATATGGAGTATCCTGTGCTCCGCATCACGACATAAATATCTATCTCGCCCAACACTATGCTGGAGGAAAGATTCTGGAAGACATCTACATCTCCAGCATCGACGGAACGGACACTGGTATCAATCTCGTGAACTTCGTAAGTGAGAGTTCTGGCCCATTATGGGATGCAGCACTTCATGATCCAGCAGCGATTGTAGATTGGATCATTGTGAGTCCAGATGATGGCTCCGACCTGGTAGCACAGAATATTCATATACGAAGCCCGGCATTCTTGAAGAATTTCGTGCTTGTTGTGCAGGAGTCGACGGGAGTTGAGTTGTATCACCGCAGTGGGCTGCCTCCCTTACCGACCCGCCCGGCACCACCAAA
>WNGG01004953.1_pt1 | contig 25948 bp, 23 predicted proteins | sample 5400661 | NCBI WGS metagenome assembly WNGG01 (sample SAMN13153372, study PRJNA577476) | soil metagenome | isolation source: 100 cm soil or saprolite under Garry oak tree replicate 1 | place: USA:California | collected 2016-06-15
GGCATAGAGCAGGTAGAAGAGGGCGGCGACCGTGGCCGTCGCGAATAGCTGGGCGCCGAACGAGCTCCAGCGTGGCATCCACAGGCGCGTCGCGCCGATCGCGAGCAGCGCCCCGCCCGCAAGCCAGCCGTCGAGCCTGGCGTTGCCGCCGATGAGCAAACCCACCACGCCCGTGGAAACGATCAAGACCAGCCCGATTGGAAGGCCAATCCAGATGCGCGCGCGGATCAGCCCAGGCAGCATCCCCACGAGCGTCGTGGCGACGGCGAGAATGACGAAAAACACGGTGGCGTGCAGGAGCACACCTACACAACGCTTAACCCGGAACGAACCGCGGAAAAGACCTTCGGGGCGCTACTTGGGCGGAAACGCCGTCGCGAGAGCGTGATGGATGCGTCCGATCGCACTTGTATCCAGAGTCGGCACGGAACTCACCAGCTTCCTGATTGATCGCGTGCCCTCAAGGCGGACGCCTTTGAATTCCGTCGGCCGGCAGAGCAGCGGCCAGTCGCCGTCAACAAAGCAGAGGACCGGCGTTACGGGCGGTCGCGGCCCAGGTTGCCCGGAGAGAGCGCCAAGCACAGCGTCCACCTGCCAGCGCATGTTGTCAGCGAGCTTGGAGCAATCTCGGCGACCAACAAAGAGATGTTTGTCCGCCCTGAACAAGCCCAGGTTACGAACCTCAATTCGCCCGCGATAGTTCTTGGCGTCAACGACGAACACCCCGGCTGGGGCGATTAAAAGGTGGTCGAGGTTCCCCCTTGTCCTGGCGACGCTACGGTCGTGCAGCACCATGAGGTTCGGAACGCCTACGAGCGCAGCGGCAAGCTTGGCTTCGCCGGCCGCTCCCTGTGCCCACGCTCGGGTTGACTGCGACTCGTTCGTGACCGCAAGGAGGACTTCGCCCAGCACATTTCCTAACCGCCGCCGGACACGCTCCCGACGGGCTGACCGGCGAGCTTCGAATTCGCGCCGCGCAGACCCGCCGGCAAGGCCTGAATCTACTGGCGGCTCGACTTCCGGTCCCATGTCAGCGGAAGTATCGGTCTCGGGCCGGCCGTAGCGATTCGCTCGCCGAATTTATTTTTTGCCGTACGAATGTTCCGTTTGGGTGCAACTTCACGTCCTACCTGCGCGTTAAATGGGGTAGCTGTGAGCCGCTTTTGGCCCCGCACCTTCGCTCGGGGCCTCGTCATGGCTGTCGTACTGAGCGGGCTGGCATCCTGCTCGTTCGGCAGCGCTAACTCGATCAGCGCGGCGGGATTGCCGCCGACGCTGAGCTTCCAGCTGGTCGACGGCGGCCGGGTGGCGATGCAGTCCGGCCAGCCGGTGCCCAGCTTCGGGCCCCAGCCACGCCTTCACCTGGACCTCAGCTCGGGCTGGCGATTCCAGGCGGCCAACCTCGACGAAGACATGTCGTTCTCGCCCCGCAAGCAGTCGCTTGGTGGGCTGGTGCGGGAGGCTGCCGGACGCGAGAAGGTGGGCTTCGACGACAGCGCCTGGCAGGCCGCGACGGTGCCAGGGAGCGTGAATCCCCCGCCGCACCGGTTGCCGACCGACGGTTGGTATCGCGTGACGTTCACGCCGCCGACCGATTGGACAGACAAGGCGGTGACGCTGAAGTTTGGAAGCGTCAACTACCTTGCCGACGTGTGGCTGAACGACACCTACCTCGGCTACCACGAAGGCGGCTGGACGCCGTTTGCCTTCGATGCCCGCAAGGTCTTGATGCCCGGCGAGCCGAATGTGTTGGCAGTGAGATTCGTGGATCCCATCCGCGGGACCCGCCTCGACATCGTTCCATGGGGCCTCGCAGATTCGTGGGACTACGCCGGCATCACGGGCCCGGTGTGGCTGGAGGCGAGCGATGTGCTGCACGTCGTGCGCGCGGATGTGGTCCCCCACCTCGACTCGGCGGATGTGAGCGTCGTCGTCCAGAACTCGGGCGACCAGGCCCTCGACAACGTGACCGTAACGGTCGAGGTCCTCCCCGCCGCAGTCACCGACAAGAACCTGCTCGACCCGGATCCCCTGAGCCTGGTAGCTCCTGACAGCCTGCCCATCGCGGTGCTCACCCTTGACAAGCTGTCGATCGGGCCGAACGGAATCATCCAGCGCGACGGCAGCTTCGTGTTCTACAAGGCGGACAACTGGAGCCTCGAAAAGCCGGCGCTGTACATCCTGGGCGTGATCGTGTCGAGCGACGGGGATGTGCGCGACAACTACTACGACTCATTTGGGATACGCCGCATCCAAGTCGACCCCAACGCGCCACGCCTGCTGCTCAACGGCGGACCGATCGCCTTCACAGGAGTGGCCGTTCACGACGAGAAAGTGTCGCCGCCAATGAACGGCAATCCCGCAGGCGGCACACCGCCCTCGCCAGAGAATGAGCTGCAGCAGATCAAGCACGCGCAAGCGGTGCACGCGAGCATGCTGCGCACCAACCACGTGCCCGGAAACCCGGCGCTGCTGATGCTCGCGGACCGGCTTGGGCTGGCGGTGTGGGAGGAGATCCCCCTCAACCACTACACGCCTGAAACGTTCTCTCTGGTGATGGCGCGAGGCATTCCGCAACAGATGCTGGCCGAGATGGCGCTGCGGGACTTCAACCGCCCGTCGGTGATGTTCCACGGCTTCGCGAACGAGTCGACCGGCACAAGCGAGCGAACGAGCGCCATGCAGACGCTGCACGACCTCGACCGGAAGATCGACGGTACGCGCCTGACCGGGCAGGCGATGTACGGCTCGAACCCGACCGACCCGACCTCGTCGCCCCTGGATGTGGCCGGCTACACGTTCTATTACGGGGTGTTCTACGGCGGCCTCCAGCCCGAACCAGGCACGTCGCACGCCCTGGAGCTGGCGCACCAGACCTATCCCAAGAAGCCGGTGATGATCCTGGAGTTCGGAGAATGGGTTCCGCCGTCTGGCGGGGACCAGCAGCAAAAGGACATTTTCGTGGGCACATATCCGGCGCTGGCGACGCGCTTCGACACGTTTACCGGCGGTTTCGTGGGTTCTGCAGTGTGGTGGTCGCTCGAGGATTACTGGACGGATGTGCCAGGGCTGAGCATGGAGCGGTTCGGGCTTTACCGGCCAGATGGATCCACGCGTCCGGTTGCGGCCGATTTGGCAACTGGCTTCGGCGCGATAACGGGGCCGTCGGCGCCTGTGATCGGCGCGCCGTCTCGAGGTTCCGGTGCGTCGGCACCGGCGCCTGAAGCCAACCACCTGACTCTCTACGTGGCGTATGCGCTGATTGTCCCGATCGTTTTGCTCGTTGCGATCGTTTACGGATTGGTGTGGCTGCGCCGCCGGCGCCTCGCCGTGCACCACCTCGAGCTGGAGGTCTCGTCATGAGCGACCGTACGCAGCATTTCCGAATCAGAACCGTGCCGCTCCGACCGGCGCTGCTGACGGGTGCGTGGGCGGGCTTCGTGCCGGGCCTGTTCATCGGCGCGGTGTTGGGCGCGGTGATCACGTTCGGCTCTGGAGCGATGCTCGACTGGATGCGAACGCTGAGCTTCACGACAGGCATCGACCAAGCCCTTTTGCCGTTCGGGGACCGGATCGGCCTGCTGCAAACGCTGCAGGATGGTTGGTTCCTGGTGATCCCGGCAGCGGCGCTGATCTTCGGTCTGCTGTCAGCAGCGATCGGCATGCTGACCGCGGCGGTAGTCAGCGCGAGCTACGGGAGCCTGCTGGAAGGCCTTGAGGTGGAGCTGGAACCAACCGCCGACGCCCTAGCCCGCCGAGAACGCCGCCGCCGCCCCCGCCGCCGCACCGACAGCGCCGCATAACTAGATCGGGCTCTTGGCGGCCCATTAGTGCTGTGGTCGGGCAGAATTGGGCCCGTCCTGAGCTTGTTTGAACCCGATCGCGAGTTTGCCTCTTGACTGACTACTTGGCGCCAGGCCTCTATCGACGGCTAATCAGCACGGAGATTGACGCTGTCGTTCGCGCACTCGGAAGCCTAGTCGACACAGGCCCGCTTGACGCCGATAGCTCAGCGATTCTGGCGCGCCACGTGTCATCAGCTCTCGTCAGAACCCTCGAGGCAACCCGTGACATCAATCAGAAAATCGAAATCGTCAACAAGATCCTGGAAAGCCTCGATGGCCAAGACCTTGTCACTCGATCTGACGAACTCCTCGGCGTCAAGAGAAGCAATGGCGGCCTGGCGCCAATCGCACTGCCATCCCGCCCGATGACAGCGCTTGATCAGGATGCTCTGCTTGTCAACGCGCCCCTCGAACCGAACCTAGCTAGCGAACTTCGACACGAAATCGCATCGGCCGACCGCATCGATTTGCTATGTGCCTTCATTGTTTGGAGTGGTCTGGTTTCGGTTCGGGACGAGCTGGAGGCTGCGCATGCGAGGGGCGTGCCGATCCGAGTCATTACGACCGCGTACATGGGAACAACAGAGCCACGAGCACTTGAGGAGTTGAAACGACTCGGTGCCGAACTCCGCGTGTCATACGACGCGCGTGGGACGCGGCTTCACGCCAAAGCATGGCTGTTTAGCCGCAACTCTGGATTCAGCACGTCCTACGTGGGATCATCCAATTTGAGTCACAGCGCAATCCACTTTGGACTCGAGTGGAACGTGCGACTCGCTGAAGCAGCAAGCCCAGCCCTAGTGAACCGCTTCCGCGCAGCTTTTGAATCGTACTGGGCCGACCCTGGATTTCAGCCCTACGATCGCGACCAGTTTGCTTCAGCGATAGCCGCCGAGCAGATACCTCGACCGGGACTTGCGCCACTGTTCGACATACGACCGTATCCGTATCAAGAAGAAATGCTGCAGCGCCTTGACGTCGAACGCAGACGATTCAACCGAATGCGCAATCTACTCGTGGCGGCAACAGGAACAGGCAAGACGGTGGTGTCTGCGTTCGACTACCAGCGACTCCGCGACGCTTGGGATCCGCCGCGCCGACTCCTGTTCGTCGCCCACCGCCATGAAATCCTGGAACAGAGCCTAGCGACATTCCGCAATGTCCTACATGATGCCGCTTTCGGTGAGCTCATGGCTGGCGGCGACCGCCCGCTCCGCGGCGATCACGTATTCGCGTCGGTTCAGTCGCTACAGTTGGTCGACCTAACGCGAGTCCAACCAAGCTTCTACGACATGATTGTGATCGATGAGTTTCATCACGCGGCAGCGCCAACGTATAAGCGACTCTTGGAGCACTTTACCCCTCGTGTCCTACTCGGAATGACTGCGACACCAGAGCGAGCGGACCAGGTGGACATCACACATTGGTTTGACGGCCGAATCGCATTCGAGATGCGACTCTGGGAAGCCCTGGACGAAGGTCTGCTCTGCCCGTTCCAGTATTTCGGTGTCGCAGATGGAACCGACCTGACTGGCCTGGAGTGGCAACATGGGGGCTACGACCAGGCAGCGTTGTCCAAGGTTTACACGGGGAACGATTTTCGGCTAGGCAAGGTGGTTGAGGCGCTCAATCGCTGGGTAGCAGATCCACTACGGATGCGATGCCTGGGTTTCTGCGTGAGCGTGGAGCATGCCGAATGGATGGCTCAGCACTTTGATGAGATGGGAATACCGTCGACAGCCGTCCATGGGGGCACACCAGCGAACGAAAGAGACGACGCTGTCCGAAGGCTTCGTGAAGGCTCGATCAACGCGATCTTCTCCCGGGACGTGTTCAACGAAGGCCTGGACATTCCTGAGGTCGACACCGTCTTGTTTCTTCGACCTACCGAGAGCTCTACGGTGTACTTGCAACAGCTCGGGCGCGGCCTTCGGAAATGGCCAACAAAGCCAGGACTCACAGTGCTTGACTTCATCGGCCAGCAGCACCGGCGCTTCCGCTTTGCCGCGCGGTTCAGCGCTCTCACCGGCCGGTCTCGACCTCAGCTCGTCCGAGACGTTGCAATGGACTTTCCATATCTACCGGCGGGATGCACCATCCGCTTGGATCCCGTGGCTAGGGAAATCGTACTCGCAAACGTGCGAAGCGCTGTGCGAGGAAAAGCCGCAGATCTTGTCGACGATCTTCGGGCAATTGGGGACGTCACGCTCGCAGCCTTCCTTCTGGAATCGGAGCGAAACGTTGAGGAGGTGTACGCCGCTGGCGGTTGGACCCACCTGCGGCGCCTTGCTGGATTCGAGAAGCGACCCGCTGACGCTGATGAGGACAAGCTCCAGACGGCAATTGGTCGCATGCGGCACATCGACGACGTAGAGCGGGTCGATCGCTACGGGAAGCGGCTGCAATCACCGACCCCCCCGATGATTTCGGAAGTGACCGTGCGCGATCGCCACCTGCTAGACATGCTCCACGTCGACCTCTGGGGGCAGAGATCCGCGCATGCGCACCTAAATGCATCCCTGTTAGCGCTTTGGCGAAACGATCCGTTGCGTGAAGAACTGATCCAGCTTCTGGAGCTATCCGGTCGGGACGCGACCACACTTGGCATCGCGGGTCGGGTTCCGGCCGACATTCCGCTCATCGTTCACGAGCGTTACACCCGTGACGAGATCCTGGCGGCAATCGGCGAAGTTGGCCCGGGACGTAGCTCCGCGTGGAGGGAAGGTGTCCGCTATGCGAAGGAGCTGCGGACCGATCTGTTCGCACTCACTCTCGAAAAGTCGGAGCGGCGCTTTACGCCCAGCACGATGTATCGGGACTACGCTCTGTCGCCAACTCTCTTCCACTGGGAATCCCAATCGACAACGAGTGCTGATTCTCCGACCGGTCAGAGGTACCGAAACCATGTCGCGATGGGTGCGTCTGTGTGGCTCTTTGTGCGGGAATCCAACGAGCGTGGCGGTATTACGCTGCCGTTCCTCTTTGCGGGGTCAGCTACATATGCCTCACACACCGGATCGCGACCGATGGCCATCACATGGCAACTTGATCATCCGCTGCCAGCTGATCTTTACTTGTTGGCTCGCGCGGCGGTTTAAGGCTTTTGGGCTCGCGGACGATGTCGATTCACCTACGGAAATCTGAGCTCATGAAGAATGAGATGGAGCCCACGCCCGGATTCGAACCGGGGACCTTTTCCTTACCAAGGAAGTGCTGGAGGACGATTTCCCAATCGCTGCTCCTCTGAGATCAAATTCAGCGGCTATTGCCAATAATCGCTGCCTAGCAGCGCTTCCTAGGAAATGCCATATCTTTGCTTCGGTAAATCCGGTCGACGCACAAACATGCTTTGCTCGCTTGAGCGTGCGCTGGCCCGTTGCCACCCGATTCGCATCGACCGGCTCTCGGCGATACCAGCCCCTCTCTTCGGATCCGCCGCACCCGGCCAGTGGGGCGCCCGCCCGTCGCCAGGCGGAAGAGATCACGTCGCCCTCGGCGATCCACACGAAGATCCCCCACTACCCTCACCGACCTGCGGGACGGTCTCCTTGAGGGCTGGACGCTGGAGTCCTGGCCCAGGTCGGAGTACAAGCTGCAGAGTGGCCGGTATCGCCTGAGCCGGAATCCGATGTACGTCGGAGAGGCTGTCGTGTGGCTCGGCTGGGAACTCTTCTATGGCCGGGTCGCCGTCTGCGCCGCCGGGACAACGATTGTGCGATGGGAAGAGGGGCGGCTCCTGGCACGGCTTCGGCGACGAATACCGGGCCTACCCTGGCGGCAATGCCGCGCTGGGTGGGCCTTACTGAACACTAGGCGCGACGCCGTGAGTGAGGGAAAACACCGTTCGTGCTGGCCGCTTACACTCACAGTTAGATCGGCATCGATCCAACTTGTGGAGCAACTGTTTTGTAATCAGGTGGTCTGCTGCTGAGATCCAAATCGGCCCAAAAGGCCTTGTGACCAGCTGTATATAAACAACTGAACAGCCCTTTGTGCTGCGTGGATAAGGATACCAACAGACCCGTGGGAGTGGACGACAGGCAGGGTTATAGGCGCTCCCGATTGTCGTGCTGCAAAGGCAGCCAGGCTGGACGAAGGCGAGCGAGGTTCAGCACGTGTATCGGAACCTGGAGTTCAGCCACAAGATCTGCGCAAGCGCCGACCCGCTCCGTGTTTCCCCGGAACAAGTCGTGATGCATTGGAACGAGGACATCCGCACCAATCGCAGCGGCAAGTTCCACTGCTTCGCGTGGATTGAGATTGCCAGCGATTCCAGCCAGCTCCCTGAAGTAGTCCCGCCCATTCACAGGCAATATCGCGACGTCGATCGCATGTGCTGACAGCTCTCGTATTAGATGCAGTGACGCCAGCGTGTCTCCCGCGTGGTAAACAGTCAGTCCGCGATAAAGCAACACGTAACCCAAGAATGGCGTCGGATCATCACGTTCCTGCCTACCATCCGAATATGCCTCGCCACCAGCGCGCGCGTGGATGGCGCTAACCGCCCTGATCGTCACGTGCTCGCAAGTGACAGTCTCGCCGGGTTGCAGTCCGATAACCCTGGCTTCCGGTACCAACCCTGTGATTCGGGGGACGACTGGCGACGGCACAACGATCGTTAGCGTCGGGAAGGCTGCGACCAGAACCGGAAGGAGTTGGACGTCGAGGTGGTCCAGGTGCTCGTGCGTCACGAGCAGGTAGTCCAAGCGGCCGCCCAATACCTCTAGGGGCGGTGGAGGGTATAAGCGCAACTCGTGCTCACTTAGGAAGGGGTCAATTGCAAGGGCAACTGAAGCAGATTTCAGAAGAAAACCCGCTTGGCCGAGCCACGTCATCTCAACATGGTTGAGGACTTTGTCCCCTTCAATCAACTGATAGCCCCGCCAGTGGCACCCCTTGAACAAGCTCTGGGTCGATCACTGGTCAGGCTCTGATGTCTCAGGTTTGCGACGCCCGACCACGAACTGGCGCCTTAGGTCGCCCGCTATCTCAAAGCTGAGCTCGGCGTAATCGGTGTTCTTCGACGAGGTCTCAGAGCGCTCAAATAGGACGATGTGTGCTTCTGGTGACATGACCACGTGGTGCCAGACAGATCGGCGGACGTTGTAAGCCACGTGGGCTTCCATTGAAAGGACCTGTGGCGAACTTGGCTCGGCTTCGCCATCGCAGACGATCAGGTCTGCCTCTCCCGTCGTGAGGATGAAGACTTCGTTGGTGTTCCGATGACGCTCGACCCGACCAAACGCCTGCGGATCAACAACATCGAAATGCCGGAGCATGGCGATTCGCCAGCCGTCGAAGTCGAGGACCGGTTGGTAAGTCTGCTCGAAAGAGCGGCCAATCTCGAGAAGGCGGCCCGGAATTTGTGTCATTAGCGTTCTCCCGCGCCGGCTGCCATTCGGTAGCGCACAAGGTGGTGACTGTAGGCACCGTCGACCACTAGTGTTGCGCCACTCACGTAACTCGCTGCGTCAGACGCAAGAAATATCGCGGGACCCACGATCTCGCTGGGCTGCGCGACCCGGCCGAGCGGGATCCACTGGGCGAAGTTCTCGCGGCCAATCTCGTCAAGGATCGGCCGGTTGATGTCAGTCTCGACCGCCCCCGGGGCGATCGTGTTGACCCGTATCGCCTCAGGGCCAAGCTCAACTGCGATGGTTTTGCTAAACATGGCCAGGGCGGCCTTCGACGAGCAGTAGGCGGCGTTCCCGTAATAGGCCACTTGGTCGTGGATCGAGGTGATATTGATCACTGAAGCCGAAACCGATTTCCGTAGTAAGGGCAGCAGGAGACGTGTCAGCTGGACGGGAGCTTCGAAGTTGACTCGCATGACCTTCGCCAGCAGTAAGACCCCGATGCCGTCGAGCGTCGCCTCGACCCCGAACCCGGCATTGTTGACGAGGACATCCAATCGTTCCTCTTTCGCTGAGAGTTTGGCGACGATGCGTTCGACATCGTTCGATTGTGCGAGGTCGGCGCGAATGAAGTAGGCACCGATTTCGTCGGCCGTTCGCTGCCCCTCAGCGTCGTCACGCCCATGTACATACACCCGCGCCCCTGCTGCAGCAAAGCCAGCAGCGATTGCCCTGCCAATGCCCCTAGTACTTCCGGTGACCAGGGCGGTCTTGCCTTGCAGCGAGAAAAGCTCCAATGGATTCACAGTCTCGGCCTCCTTGATTCGCGCTTATGCGCTTCGCTATGACTTACCCCGGCCGTTGCGCATCGCCCTCAAGTCCGCGCACACGACTCATTAGGTTCTTGGCTCGCTGGGTTATGGCCGCAAAGTCGCCGCTCTGTGCGGAGTCCTGGACAAGATGAGTGCCGACCCCGACCGCGATAGCTCCAGCGGACAGGTACCTTGGCACGTCATCCGCAGCGATTCCTCCGGTCGGGATGACCCGAAGATGAGGAAGCGGCTCGCGCAAGGCTCGCAGGTAGGCAGGGCCCCCGAGAAAGGCTGGAAAAAGCTTCACCGCCGCGGCACCCGACTTCGACGCGCGATCTAGTTCGCTTGGCGTGAATCCTCCCGCGATGACGGGGACCCCATGCCTGTTACCAAGCTTGATCACTGTACCGGCCAGCGTCGGCGACACGAGGAAAGCTGCTCCGGCCTCCACAGCGGATTTGGCGGCGCCGGCGTTGATTACCGAGCCTGCGCCAATCACCACTCCGCTGATCCGTTCTGCCGTGCAGGCTCGAAGGGCGTCCAGAGCACCGAGCGATGTGAGCGTGAACTCGATGATTCGCACACCGCCATCAATTAGTGCGAGGGTGATGTCCCGGAAACGATTCGCATCTGGGGCGCGCAAGATTGCGACCACACGCTCTGACGTGATCGCATCGAGCACGTTGCCTCCGTTTGCTATGACACCTGGCATGCGAGATCTCCGAAAGCCGCGCTACGGTCTCCCAGTCGCCGGTCCCGCGTAGGGCAGTCGCAGCAATGAGGTTTCCTGCCCGCACGCATGCCTGGGGAGCCCACGTATTTAGAAGTCCGTAAACGAATCCCGCGGCGAACGCATCGCCTGCGCCGACCTCATCGACTACTTCTACGAGGCGAGGCGGCTTGACCTTTTCGAGGCTGTCGCCTGCCGAGACAAATGCGCCCTCCGCTCCCAACCGGATGACGACATTGCGAGCACCCGCCCCGTGTAGAACGTTGGATAGCTCGTCAGGACCGGTCGTTTCGAAAATGAGATTGCCTTCGTCGAGACCGCATAGGCACCAGTCGACATTGGCCAAGACCTCGCGGGCAGCCTCGCTTGCAATGGCAGTCCCCGACGGCGGGCGCGGAAGGCGAGCTCACGAGCCAGTTCGCGGGAGCTCTCGCTGAGAGCGGTGGTGATTCCGGACTGGTGAACAAGACGTACGCCGTCCAAGGCATCGTCAGGAACATCTTTGACTGATAGGCCGCTGGCAGCGGATCCGCGGCGGTAGTAGGCGTTGAAGCTCCGCCCCTCGCTTCGCCACTTGAAGAAGACACCGGTCGGTGCTTCAGGATCACGTCGGACGCGCGAGATGTCGACTCCTTCGGACTTGAGCGCGGTGAGGATCACGTCCCCGAAGGGATCGCAGCCGATGCACGAAATCCATGAGACTCCGATTCCTAGTCGGGATACGGCAATCGCGAAGTTGGACTCGGCGCCTGCGATCCGGAGCTCGAGCCGGGTCCCGTACTCATAGGGCCCGTCGTCGAGCGGGTCGAACAGCGCCATTGTTTCTCCAACTGTCAGTACTGGCGGCATCAAAGAGCCGCAGACGGGACTTCGGTGCCAAAGAACGACGTCCCCGGTTTGGCGAATGTCCTCGCGACATCGAGGTCGAGGTCGATACCCAGTCCCGGGAGATCGCTCAACTCCACATGGCCATCGCGGATGATTGGGTTGCCGTTGCGGCCCACCAGTGAATCGAAGAACGGCACGCCGCTTGCGTGGTACTCGAGGACCAAGAAGTTCGGGATGGCCGCCGCTACGTGGCAGCTCCCCATTGTTCCGATTGGACCAGAGATGTTGTGGAATGCGCAGTTGATCCCGTATTCGGACGCGCACTCGGCAATACGCTGCCCCAACCGCAGGCCACCCACTTTCTGCAGATCAGGCGTCGCGACCGCAACCGATTGAGTCGTGAACAGATCGCGAAACGGCCTGGTTCCATAGAGATTCTCACCTGTCGCGAGCGGGATTCCGGATCTCTCGCTAACGATGGCCAATCCCTCTGGGTTGTCGGGAGCAACAGGATCCTCGAGCCAGAGGAGCCCGAATGGCTCGAGCGCCCGAGCAATGCGAAGCGCATCCGTCGTGGCGTAACGCCAGTGACAGTCAACGGCTATATCCACGTCGGCACCGACCGAATCGCGAACCGCGCGAACCAACTCAACCACGTGGTCGAGTTCGCGGTTGCTGACTGAGCCGTTGGCTTCATCGCGGGCATAAGGAGTTGGAACGTCGATATCAAACTTCAGGGCTGTGAACCCTTGCGCGACCATCGTCTTTGCTCGCTCGGCGTAGGCGCTGGGTGTGTCGGGCTCGAAGTCGAGGTGCCTCTCCCACAGCGAGCCTTTGCCCACTGCGCTGGGCGACCAGCTCGGTTGTCGTCGGAGGAGCAGAGGTCCGTAACTCTCAAGCGGACCGCCCCCGTGGCAATCGGCGTAGATGCGGATCCGATCCCGATACTGACCTCCGAGGAGACGGTAAAGCGGGATTCCCAGCTTTCGAGCGTTGAGGTCCAAGAGGGCTGCCTCTATGCCCGAGATCGCGTTGTGCAGAACACCAGACATTCCACCGGCACCGGATGAGGCCTGTATCAGTCGACCGACAAGCGGCGACGAGTCGCGCGGGTCGCTGCCGACAACTAGCTCACTGAATTCTGCGAGGGCACTCGACAGGCCCGGGGCAAAGAAGCACTCGCCAAGCCCCAACGTACCATCATCTGCCTCCAATCGAACGATGGTCCAGTCGAAGTTCGCTTCAATGACAGCGGTTTCAAGGCTGGCAATTCTCACTGGGGCCGAGTCCTTTGGTCGGGGTCGACCGATGGTGACCAACCGAAGTTGGTTTTCGCCGCGAGACCACAAACAAGTGTTAGGCCCGAGCTGCTTTCTGGCCGGCTAGAGCACATCAAAGCGCTCGAAAGCGACCAGGGCAGAGTCTCCGTGTTCAACAGCCTCTCGAAAGCGCCCCTCTTGAGCATCCTTGACGAGAGACCTTTCGATGACCTCAGCCTCAATATCCGCTGGCACGATCACCACTCCATCGTCGTCGGCGATAACCAGATCGCCAGGAGCGATGCGGACACCGTCGATGTCGACGACCTTCCCTTGATCGACTACCTCGAGTCTTCCATTCACGTCATACGGCAAATGTCCGCGAGAGAAGACCGGAAATTCGAGTTGGCGCACTCGCGCGACATCGCGGATTAGCCCGTCGGTGACGAGCCCTACCACTCCTCTAGCCACGCACGCCGCGGATACCAGCTCACCCCAAACGGCAGCTCGGGTCGATCGGCCAGTCGGGTATATGAACACCTCTCCTGCCTTGATCTCACCCAGAGCCTTGAGGAGCCCTACGTAAGGAGGATTCGCTGGATGGTCGGCAGGGATGGCGCTAACTGTGAAGGCCCGTCCGACGAGTACCACGTTGGACTGGAGCGGCAAGATTCCGGATCCGAGGCACTGAGTTCGGCGACCAATCGCGTCGAGCGCGTCCGCCACCAGGGCGGTTCGCAGATGCACCCGTAACTGGGCCAGGTCTCGATTGAGTGCGGCGTCCACGTCGCCCTAGCGCATCCAATGCGTGCGTGAGACAGAAGCCGGCCTCAGGCGACCATCGATCCGATCGATGATCCGTCGTTGGATCAAAGCCGACGGGTTGCTGTCAATCAGCCTTCGGACATAGCCCGTCATGAAAGACCCAGACCTCGCGGTTTGGAAGTTTCTGGCATGTCCAGTTGCCAAGCGTCGATCCTATCGATCACAGCGCTACCGCCTAGAGAAAAGACTTCGAGTCCAACACTGTCCGTGCGTGATGGATAGACCCGCCCTGTAAGGGCAAGCACATCGTCGATGAATAGTTCGACGATCGACTCATCGACGAACACATGCAACTGGATGAGCGCACCCGGTAGCCAACCGTCATTGAATTCATGAACAGTCGGCATGACTTCAGGTGCCAGAGAGGAATCCCGACGGTCAAATATCACAGTGCCGGTCGACGTATCGATAGAAAAGAGAGTCGTTTCACGACCATCGGGCGATTTCCGAATGCGAAGACCAAGTGTCGACGCTTGACCGGGACGCACGGTTGCAATCATTTCGAGGCGGCAGCCGGTAATGGGTAGAACGACGTTCACTCCGCTCGGAAGGGCAATGGACTCAGACTGCCAGTGCCTTCGTCGCAAACGCGACAGCTCTCCGGTCGGACTGCTTCTGAGCCGTCCGCTTGTATCGAGAGTCATCGCTCTTGGCAGGGTCATCACGCCAGACCACCCCGCTGCCACTTGGGCGTCGCCACTACGAGCTTCCGGTGCCCACGCGATTACCAAAGCCCGACCATCGTCGTCGACGAAACAGCTCGGCGCATAAAACTCAGGCCCGATGTCAAGGCGTCCTATCCGTTCGGCCGCGAACTTGCTGCCATCAAGCCAACCCATAACGTAGAGGACGGGATGGGCGGCGCTATCTATTGAAAGCAGCAAAACGTAGCGGCCCTGCAACTGAAAGAGTTGCGGGCATTCCCACATCGCCGCTGCCTCGTCTTCGGCTCTCATGTCGGCCATGGAGAAGAAGACGCCGTCGTAGCGCCACCTGCGCAGGTCGTCCGAGCGATAGATGAGTACGGCACCGCCGACGCCCCGGATACCAGAACCCACGAGGAGACACCACTGATCCCCATCCCGCCAGACGAAGGGGTCGCGGAACCCAAAGGTGTCCAGATCGGCGGGAGGGCCAGGAATCAGGACATCAGGATGCTTTCGCCACTCTCGAAGGCCAGCATCACCGAGGGCAAGGCACACGGTTTCTATTCGTCCGCGCCTTGGGTCGTGGCGGACGGCCGTATAGAAGAGATGTGGAGGATCGACCAGAGTTGTGACCGATCCTGACCAGCAGCCGCCCTCGTCGGGTCCTCCAGGCGTCGGACTCAGCGCCAGAGGCAGGATCTCCCAGGCGACCAGATCCTGACTAATAGCGTGGCCCCAATGTTTGAGGCCAGGCTCGGCGCCAACCGGGTTGTATTGGTAGAAGAGGTGATACAGATCGCCGACCTTTGTGAGCCCGAGTGGATCGTTTACCCAGTTTCCTTCAGGTCGGAAGTGACAAACCGGCATGTGCGGTGGCCGGCCATGTGGCTTGCCTTCGAAGACATATGGCGAAGGCAATGACCGATTAACCCTTGAGGCCACTGCTTGCAACGCTCCTGATGAACGCGGGCTGGAAAATTAGGAAGACGATCAAGATCGGTGCCGATATCGCGACCGACATGGCCATGATGTCGCCCCACTGCGTCGGCAACATGCCGGCCACCTGCGACAGTCCGACCGTGATAGGCCGCGAAGCCTCAGTCCGCGTAACCATGACTGGCCAGAACAACGCACCCCAGATCAACAAGAAACTGAGAATCGCAGACGTCGCGAGAGCCGGCTTGATAAGTGGCAGCGCGATCGACACGTAGCTTCTGACAATGCCGGCTCCGTCAATGCGTGCCGCCTCGAACAGTTCCTTCGGAAGATCCAAGAAGAACGAGTAGAAGAGATAAATGAAGAATGGGCTTGCGATGAATGGAATGATCTGGACCAGATAGGTATCGACGATCTGAACTCCAGAGAAGAACAGGAGTAGCGGAATCGCCACGGCTTGGAACGGAACGATGTACATCGCAACGACAAACCCAAGAACCAACCTCTGGCCCTTAAAAGGCACCCAAGCAAGGGCGTAGCCCGCCATGCTGTTGATCAGCGTGCCGAGCGCCACGACCGACCCAGTGATGATCACTGAGTTGAGAAATATCCGAGTGAAGTCGCTAGTGATGAATGCCTCAAAGTAGTTGTTCTCGAGGCGACCCGGCCAGAACGCCTTCAGGCTGTTGCTTTCGGCCAGAACATCGAGGTCAGGCTTGAGCGAGGCAACGAGCATGAACAGTAAGGGCACAAGGAAGACTGCTGCCACTGAGATCAGCAGCGCGTAACTGACGACCACGCCGACAATCCTGTCTCGCCTGGGTCCCGGCAGCATCAGCCCATTTCGCCTCGCTGCCGGCCAAGTCGTCGGGCGATCAAGGCAAGGGCCAAGACGAAAACAAAGAAGATGACTGCAATGGCCGAGGACTCCCCAATTCGCTCCTCGTCGAAGCCGACCTGAACCATCAGCAACATCATTGTTTGCGTCGCGTCGAGGGGCCCGCCGCCCGTCATAACGTAGGGCTGATCGAACAGGCTGAACGACGAGATCATCGAGACCGTCAGTACAAATACGAGTGTGTTGCGCATTCCGGGCAGCGTGATGTGCCAGAACTGTCTGAAAGCGTTCGCGCCGTCGACGCGACCAGCTTCGTACAACTCGGCTGGAATGGCCTGCAGACCAGCCAGCAACAGGATCATCTGGAAGCCTACGTTCTGCCAGATCGACATGATCATGATCGCCGGAAAGGCCAAGTGAGGATCATGGAGCCAGTTCAGCTGGAAGGACCCGCCGGAAAACACCCCGATGCCAGCATTAATCAGGCCGCTTTGGGCCAGCATGAGCCTCCAGACAACCGCTACGACTGTCAGGACCATTACCACCGGGGCAAAGTAGATCGCTCGGAAAATCGATATTCCGGGGAGTCGCTGGTTGACCATCAGCGCCAGGCCAAGTCCCAGCGTCGTCTGAGCCGCCGGCACGATGAGTGCGAAGACCACATTGTTGGTAAGGGCATGAATGAAGCGCGGGTCTTCGAGGATCCGTGTGTAGTTCTCAAGACCAACGAAACGAGTTGGCAACGGGGAGACGAAGCGCTGGTTGGTCAGGGACAACCCAATCGCGGCCAGGAATGGGATGGCCAGAAACGCCATAAGTAGGGCCATACCAGGCCCTATCAGTACGAGAACGCCACTTCGCTCAACGGCCGCCGTGACGAAATGCCTCGGCCTGGTGAGTGCGCTCACGATTTGGCCTGAAGGCGTCGCCCAACGAAGAATAGAGAGTGCTTCGTTGGGCGGCCCGCCACAGGCTAGATGTCCCTACGTTCCAGGGGCTGGGTAGCCGGAGTTGTCCTTAATGTCTTGATCGATCGCGGTGGCTGCTGCCGTCAGTGCTGTTTTTACGTCGCCGCCATCGGCGATTGCTTTAAAAGCCCTAGCGAACTGATCGGTAATCGTCGGATATGCGGGAGTCTGAGGTCGCGTAACTGTGAATCCGCCGTCGAGCACTTGGGTGATCAGATTCAGTGGCCCGCTGGGCCCGTAAAGCGTTGACTCGCTCGCCACCGACTTGACTGGGGATCCCTGTTCGCCAGCATTTGCCCATATCAAAGCGTGGTCGGGGCTGAGCATGTAGTTGATAAAGGCCGCCACTGCGGCCGGATTCTTGGCTTGCTTGGTGATGCCCCACTGCCAGGAACCGTTGCCGGCCTTTGAACCATTACCGAAATTCGGCAGAGGAACGATTGCTAGGTCCTTGCCAGCTGCCTGAGCATATGGGTCGTACACCCACGGCCCCACCCAGGAAATTGGCGTCCGGCCCTTGAGAAATGATGCGTCGTCGTCGTTAGGGTCAACGTACCCCGCCTTGAACCATGACTGTACTGTCGTGAGGGCCTTAACGGCGGCATCGCTGTTGAGGGTTCCCGTGGCTGTTTGATAGTTGCTTCGATTAATGAGGTCGGCTCCGGCCGATTGGAGAATGGGCGAGAATCCCCACGTGTACCACTCACCGATCCCGTAGTTGATCTTCATGTCCAATGGATGAGCGAAGCCCGCTTTCTGGAGAGTTTGGAGCGCAGAGGTGAACTCGGCAGCCGTCCAGGCGTCCTGGGGGCCAGCTGGGATCCGAATCCCGTTCTTCTGTAGGACTGAGCGGCGGACAAATACTCCCTGGGAGCCTTCGTAATAACCGACGCCGTAGAGCTTGCCCGCATAGGTTCCCTGTTGGACGTTAGCTGGCGTCAGGTCTGCTTTCACGCCGGAGCTCAGACAATTGTCCATCGGAATTAGGTCTTTCGACCAAGCGTAGTTGTAAAGGTTCGGTCCATCGAAATCGAGCAGGTCGGGCAGACCGCCGCTAGCGGCTGCGGCCTTGACTGTCGTGCTGTATGTCGCCTCCGCCTGCGCCACAAAGTTGACCGTGACATTGCTTTGACTCTTGTTGAAGTCATCGGCGAGTTTCGCCATCGTCAAGCCCGGCTGCACTGTTAGGGAACCGTGGTACCACGCCGTTACCGTCGTGTGGCCAGTTTGGGCACTACTTCCGCTGCAACCTGTCGCCGTGTTTCCGTTGGTCGATCCCCCTACGCAGGCAACCGATCCGGCCAAGGCAAGGATTGCAGCCACTCCAATCAGGCGAGGCAAGGGTTTCATCACACTTCATCCCCGATTTCGCGCCCACCCGACTTTGGGTGATGTTCATCAATTGCCGCGGTGACGACTGCTGCAGACTGATCTTGCGGAACGCTAAATCCTCGCATTGTTGGCTACTCCTTCAAAGCGGGGATCCCGAGCGAGTCTCAGGCCGCAACAAGAACTTCTCCTAGCGACCGTGGCCACCCTTGCCATCTCACGAACCTCCTTAGATGTCGGCCAGCAGTCAACCCTCAGAGGCTCGGGTCGCAACTACTACTTCGTGCCGACGCCACCTGACGTTGTCGAGGTGGTTATAGCACACGCAAGCGCTTGCGGCAAGCGCTTGCGCGCTACAATCTACCGGCCGGCAACGTGCGGACGTTTCGGGTGAGTTTTTCCCGCGCCCGCCGTCGCGGTCTGGTTCAATCCTTGTCCGTGTTGGGAGTTGCAGCCGCATGAGTCTCGATGCATGAAGGTCGGAGATAAGCGGATCGTCCGCGGTGGAAGGTCAGGCGCTTCAATACGCGACAGCAACAACCGCACCGCCTCGGAGCCCATCAGCGAGACAGGCTGGGCCATGGTGGTCAGCCGCGGGTGGAATAGGTCAGACCATTCAAAATCGTCAAACGCAACAAGCGCCACGTCGGTGGGCACCGTGAGGCCGAGATCCCGGAGGGCACGCATCGCACCGATCGTCATTTGGTTGTTAGCGACGATCAAGGCGGATGGCGGCCGCTTTCCAGCCCACAAGTGGAGCACCGCGGCATGCGCGGTGTCGCCCTCCGAAGCTCCACTCTCAAGCAGCCCGGGTTCGAAAGCGAGCCCAGCGTTGGCCAAACCTAGGCGATAGCCAGCGATGCGCTCATCTGTCGTGCTCAAACCGTGCAGTCCCGAAATCATGCCAATCCGTTTATGCCCGAGTTCGACCAAATGGTTGACGAGGTCCGCAGTCGGCTTCTCGTTCTCACTCCCGACCTGATCGAAATGGTCCCATGCAAGGCGGTCGACGAGGACGGTCGGGAGGTCATGTGCGGCGAGGTACCGCAAGGCATGCTGGCGGCTTTCGGCCCCGGGTGCGATCAACATCCCATCGACCCGCCGCTCGTGCAATCCTCGCACGACCTGCAACTCGCGGCCGGCGTCCTCGTGAGGTTCTGCCAGCAGGAGCATGTAGCCGAGCTCAGAGAGCTTCGCTTCAATTGCGTGGACCAGGTTCGTGAAGTAGGGATTCGAAATCGCGGAAATGGCCAGACCGATCGAGCGAGTACTAGCCGTAGCCAACGACCTGGCAATCGTATTAGGCGTGTAACCCAGTTCCTGGATTGCGCCAAGTACATCCGCACGGGTTGCATCCGCGACTTTGCGGGTTCCGTTGATAACGTGCGACACAGTCGACACGGACACCTTCGCCCTAAGAGCGACGTCAGCCATCGTCGTCATCTACGCCGACTCCTCCTGGTCGTTTTCTATCCGGACATGTATCAAACGCTTGCGCAACCGCTTGCTAAGGCTACCGGACCAGCCGGTTTCACGACTCATGATTGAGGTCCACACGTTCAAAGAGTTGATCGTGCGTGCTCAGCTCATGACCACTCAAGGACGCCAAATCCTTGGAATCACAGGCGCCCCCGGCGCTGGGAAGTCGACCCTGGCTGGCGCGATCATCGCCCAGCTCGACGGCGAGGCCGTGGACGTGCCAATGGATGGCTTCCACCTTGCCAACTCCGAGCTTGAGCGCCTCGGCCGTCGCGGTCGAAAGGGCGCCCCTGACACTTTTGATGCAGCAGCTTACGTTTCGCTGGTGCAACGTCTGAAAGCGAAAGACGATGAAGTCGTCTATGCCCCAGCCTTTCGACGCGAGCTCGACGAGCCGATTGCGGGGGCCATCGCCATCCCTCGCCATGTTCCCCTTGTGGTTACTGAGGGCAACTACCTGCTCCTTAACTACTTGCCTTGGTCAGCGCTTCGAGGCCTCCTAGATGAGGTCTGGTACCTGGATCTAAGCGACCAGACCCGGAACGAACGGCTTGTCGACCGGCACATCCGCTACGGCAAATCCCTCCAAGCAGCACGACAGTGGGTCGAAGGTAGCGACGAATCGAACGCCGGCCTAATTGCTGAGACCCGTGACCGTGCTGATGTGATCGTCAGAAGTTGGACAACGTGATGACTGAAGCGGTCTCGGGCCGAGTGTCTCAAGAAAACCGAGGGACCAACTCTTCGCGCCGGCGTGGAGGGATGGAGTCCCACGGGCGGACTCGAACCTGCGGCCCTCTCTTTACCAAGAATGCGCCCTGCCCGATCAGCCGATTGCAGGCCTTTTGATCTCAATCACACCTCTTCCCGTAAGGAACATGGCATTTAGACCGCAATCGGGTCAGGCGCGCGAAGTTCTCCTCAATCTGACGCGAAGTCGAGCCAGCCCGCCAACCATCAATGTCGACTGCGGATCGTGATAGGACCGTGGTAAGCAAGGGCTTTGACGAACATCGCCAAACTGCAGCACCCTGCTATGGCTGGCACGCGTCAGCTGAGTTCCTGGAAACGGCTGACTAACTCTGCACGCGACGGTGGGTCAGCACCTTCCCGGCTGCAGGTAATGGACGCCGCAAGGCAGGCAAATTCGAGCGCAGATCGGAGCTCAGCCTGGTTCAGCTTGAAGTCTGGGTGCAACTGGCCTCTGTCATATAGCCAAGTCAGCAGCGCCGCGCCGAAGGCGTCACCCGCCCCGATTGTGTCAACTACGGCGACCTTGGGCGCCTGGACATTGACGTAGGTCCCGCGCATTGCGGCATAGGCGCCGCGCTCACCCAAGGTGACAACAACCAAGCGCACACCGCGCCCCAACAGGGCCTCGCAGGCGCGCTCATGGCTGACGTGGGGATACAGCCACGCCATGTCCTCGTCGCTCGCCTTGACGATCGTGCTCCGGCCAATGACTGAGTGAAGGTGCTGGAGATACTTATCTGCATTGCCAACCAGGGCGGGCCTGATGTTTGGATCGAGCATGACAAGACGGCCCGAGCCCTCTCGTTTGACAAATGCGACGACCGTAGATGCCATCGGCTCAAGCAGCAGCCCAAGTGTGCCGACGTGAAGCGCTGCGGCCGTGGGCGGCAGGGAGCCGTGCATCATTCCTGGCGTGAGGTTCGGTGCCGAGGTCTCACGCGTGTGAAATTCATACGCTGCCTGGCCGGCCTCATTGACCTTGGCGATGGCCAGCGTCGTCGGCTCCGGACCGGAGCTGGCGAGAGCCAGACTAGCACCGTCCCCCTCCAGCAGGCACGCAAGCCAACGCCCAAATGGATCCTCTGACAAGCGGCCCACGAACGATGCGGGAACGCCAAGCCGCGCTAAAGCGCGAGCCGTGTTGAACGGGCCTCCACCGGGCGACCGCCGACGCGCGCCACGCGCAGCGATGACCACGTCGATTAAGGCCTCTCCGCAGACGACTATCAAGGCGGCTAGATTGACTCTCGTTCGATGAAGGGGCCCTGGATCTGGTGCTGGATGGGGATGATCTCCCCTTTTTCAGTCTGCCGAATCGTGTGTTGTACGGCCCACCGACCCATTTCGTAGTGAGGCAACGCTACGGTCGATAAGGGAGGTCGGAGGTATGCGCTCACTATTTCCTGGTTGTCAAAGCCCACCACAGCAACATCGGACGGGATACGGATGCCTCGCTCTTTTAATGCCTCATAGGCACCCATCGCGCTGTGGTCTGTCGCACAAAAGAGCGCGGTTGGGGGATGAGCCAAGTCCATGAGTTCTCGAGCGACCTGAAAGCCGGCGTCAGCCTTTCCGGTGCTGCTACGAACAAGCTTGTGGTCGAAAGCCAACCCGTGTTTGCGCAGTGCTCGTCGGTAGCCCTTAAGACGGCCGACAGTGGCTGGCAGACCTTCGGGTAGGTTGATCAGACCAATCCGGGTATGACCCTTGACAATCAGTGCTTCGGTCGCAGTCTGCCCGCCCGCTACCTCGTCGGGTACCACGCTGGCCCAAGCCCGATTTTCTGAATAGCAGTCGAGAAGGACCAACGGAATATCGTGGAAGGCATCAGGAAGATGGACCTCCTGGTGGGACATCGCCGCATAGATCATGCCTTCGACCTGTCGCTCCAGCATCACGCCCACAGCCGACTCCATAAGCTTCAGGTCGGAGAACGTGTTAACGATCATCAGGATCTTGCCTTTTGCCCAGGCTGCTTCCTGCGCTCCCTCGATCACCTTGGTTGCGAATGGGGTCGAGGCGATCTGGTCGGTGATGAATCCAATGGTGTGAGATTGCCTAGTCCTCAGGAGTTGGCCGATTGCGTTGGGTCGGTAGTTCAGGTCCCTGAGGGCGGTCCTGACCCGTTCTTGGGTCTCACCCGAGATCTCGCGCAGATTGACGCCGTTCAGGACAAACGAGATGGTCGTTGCCGACACCTTGGCTCGCCGCGCCACATCCATGATCGTCGGGGGCCTCGGCGTCTTTCTTCTTGGCGACTTCACGGCTGTCATCCTGCGGCAACTGCTGGGGATTCGTCCACCGGTGCCCAGATCGAGCCGAGCTGCCAGACGTCCACTAATTCGAGATGCGCCGTTCCGCCCGTGGCAATCACCTTCACGCCGTTCAGCTGGGTCCGCTTCGGATACACCATCTCTGTTAGCGGCGTAGTGAGATTGCTGAAGACTTCCAATACCGACCGATCGAACAGGACACGCAACTGTACTGATCCTGCTCCCGCCCGCAGTGAAGTTCGCGGCCCTGGCACGACCTCATCTCCTACCACGTGGTCGATGCTCAGATCGCCGACCCTTCGATCCACGCTCACCGCAATCGCCTCCTGAGGTTCGCTCACGAAGCTCAGCACCAGTTCGACCTTCGACGTGTTGCCAAGTTCGACCCTGGCCTCGATGTCGATGGCTTCGCCCGACACCTCCGATAGAACCAGCGACTGGCGGTCCTCGAGTACCTCGCCTGCTCGCCTCCAATGGGCACCGCGCAACTTCCTCAGCTCGGGTACGGGCTCAGACCGCAACTGGCCAGCCTCGGTCACTGATACGACTCGAGGCGACGACATGACGCCGATGCGCGTCGGATGGTGATTCGCCAACTCATCCGGACGCTCACGGAGCCAGCCCCACATTAGGCGCCGCCCGTTCCCGTCGCTCATCGATTGCGGTGCGTAGAAGTGATCGCCGGCATCGACTGTCCCCGTTGTCTCGGGTCTGAATCGGCCTCCTTTATAAGACCCAACGATGTAATCGGCGCGGCGCCTGCCGTCATCGATGATCGATAGCACCAGGACATGGCGGTCGCCAACTTGAAAGAAGTCCGGGCACTCCCACATCACGCCCGCGTTCTCGAGGTTGCTCTCACCAGCGGTAAGGAATGGGCCCAGATATTCCCAGTCGAGCAGGTCGGTTGAGCGATAGTGCAGGAGCGCACCGCCACGACCTGCCAGGCCAGTTCCGATCAGTTGATGAAAATAGCCGTCTTCCATCCAAACCGTGTGGTCGCGAAACCCGATGGTCTCAAGGTTCTCCGGAGGCGCAGTGATGACTGGATTGCGGCTGTACTTACGCCAAGAGGCCAGCAAATCCAGGTCTTCGGCTCGGGCCAGGCACGGCAGCTGATCGCCGTCGCGAACACCGGTGTAAATGATGTGCGGGATGCCGTCCACCACCACCGAGCAACCGGACCAGCAGCCGTCCTCGTCCGACCCGCCAGGGCTCGGAGCCAAGGCGATAGGTAAATGACGCCAGCTGACCAAGTCGTCACTGACACCGTGTCCCCAATGGATGTCTATTGGCTGGGAGCCATGTGGATTCTGTTGATAAAACAGGTGGTAGCGTCCGCGCCAGTGGATGATGCCATTCGGGTCGTTCATCCAACCAGACGATGGTGTGAAGTGGCAGTGCGGCCGGTAAGGATCCCACCGGGCTAGGTCATGTCCAGTTGTCGAGGGGCCAGCCTCAATCCAATTGCTGGGACCCAATGCATTCGTCACTTGGCCCCTAGCCCTGGAAGTCCGGAGGTCGCCCGCTGAAGGATCAAATGCAACTACCGCGAAACAAGGTCGGCTCCTTCATAAAACGCAGCCGGCTCGAGATAGCCGTCTTTTTGGTGGACGTCAGCAACGTGAGCAATAGCGTCGAGGTCAACTCATCCAAGCCGGATCTGGGTTGCGATCAACCGGCCTTACGGCGCGCCTCGGTCAGTCAGAGCAGCGAGTTCCCCTCCTCGTCGAAGAAGTACAAGCCCTTCGTATTGACTCCGAGTCTGACTGTCTCCCTTTCCCGCACTTTGGGATAGGGCGGGACGCGCGCGATGAACATGCTGGTGCCGCCGTCAGGCGTGATCTCTTCCAGCTCGGTCCTCTGGTCCCGCGCGTCGGCGTCTGACGCTTTCCGTACCGGAGCAATAAAGTGCACCATCCGCTCGTTGCCGAGTGACTCGACCACCTCTGTCGTGACTTGAAGGCTTTGATCGGACGGTCCGTTGGGACTGAGAAAGAATCCATCGGGCCGGATACCCACTTTGATTGGCCCTTCGTTGCGCTCGCGAAGCGCCGGCCGTTCCCGAAGCACATCGTCGGGAATCGCCAATTCTTGCTGGCCGAAGGTGACATAGGCTCCGCCGCCCGGACGCCGACGAAGCACTGACTCAAACAGGTTCATCTTTGGGCTCCCAATGAACCCGGCGACAAAGATGTTCACCGGGCGCTCGTAGAGCTCTTCGGGCGGTGCCACCTGTTGCAGAAGTCCTGACTTCATGACCGCGACGCGGTCACCCATGGTCATGGCCTCAACCTGGTCGTGGGTGACGTAGACGGTTGTCACCCCGAGCTGCCGTTGGATTGATGAGATCTCGGCCCGCATCTGGACACGGAGCTTGGCGTCCAGATTCGAAAGGGGTTCGTCCATGAGAAAGGCCTGCGGCTCGCGCACAATCGCCCGGCCCATAGCGACCCGCTGGCGCTGCCCGCCCGACAGATTCCGCGGCTTGCGATCGAGGAGGGCAGTCAGCGACAGGCGAGCGGCGGCCGCCTCTACCCGTTGTCGAATTTCACTCTTAGGCCGGCCCATCATCCGTAGGGCAAAGCCGATGTTGTCCCTGACTGTCATGTGCGGATACAGCGCGTAGTCCTGAAAGACCATGGCGATGTCCCGCTTCTGTGGCGGCAAACTATTGACGACTCGATCGCCGATATAGAGCCTTCCTCCCGTGATGTCTTCGAGGCCGGCCGTCATGCGGAGCACGGTCGTCTTGCCGCATCCAGAAGGCCCGACGAAGACCATGAACTCGCGATCACGGACCTCCAGGGAGATTCCGGGGATGGCTTTCGTTCCATCGGGATAGGTCTTTTCGACGCTGTCGTACTTGATCGTGGCCATCAGCCTTTGACTCCCGAAGCCACAACGCTGCGAATGAACCAGCGTTGGAAGATCAGAAATACAACCAGCATGGGCAGGACCATCATCACGCCGAACGCCATGATGTTGCCCCAGCCATAAGGAGGCGTACCAACGTAGACAGAAATAGCGAGTGGAAGCGGACGGACGGTCGGATCATCAATGACCATCACG
>WNGG01002407.1_pt1 | contig 25944 bp, 25 predicted proteins | sample 5400661 | NCBI WGS metagenome assembly WNGG01 (sample SAMN13153372, study PRJNA577476) | soil metagenome | isolation source: 100 cm soil or saprolite under Garry oak tree replicate 1 | place: USA:California | collected 2016-06-15
CCTGATCGGACCAACAGCAAGGCCTCCAAAGAAGAAAGGGAGGGCGACATTGAAACTAACAACCGCGTTTCCTATCAGCCCAGTCTTCTTTCCTCTCTTGTTGTAGTAAGCCATCAGAGCAAGGGCGAGTAGTGCGGTCAGAAAAGTCCATGGACCGAGGAGGGCAGAGAACCCTATTGCAGCTGCGGAGAGAGCTACCGCCAATACGATGGCTTCTCTGATCCTGATAGTTCCGGAGGGTAGGGGCCGCTGCGGGCTATTCACCCTGTCAATCTCAACGTCATAAACGTCATTGGCCACCATCGTCCCGGCCATCATCAGCGAGGCGGCCAAGAATCCGAAAATGGCCGCTTGGATTCCAGGTAGCTTAGGAGCTATAGCTATCGCTTCCCCGATGATTACAGCAAGCCCGATCATAACCGTATTCGGAGGTCGAATCAGCGTCAAGTATGCGTTCAAACGAGCAGACATCGCACGGCTAGACACGCTCAAAACCCCTCCCCTCCACGATGCCCCGGTTTGTGATTTCCACAACATCTGGCTGTTTGGAATAAGGCTAAAAAGACTCCCGGAGGCTACGCAATAGTTCGACCAGTCTTGTCAGTCAAGAAGGAACCGACGCTTCTCGATGACCTCAACCAAGCTCTTGCCGGAGAAACCCTCGCAGCTTTCCGATACCTATACTTGAGCAAGATAGCTAGCGGAATCAGTTCGCTGCCTCTTTCGAAGCTCTTCAGGGAAATGGCTGACGGAGAATGGGACCACGCCTCAAGATTCATGGAAAGAATCATACAACTAGGAGGTATCCCGATATCAAAACCAGTCGAGTGGGAGAAGAAAGCCTTCTTTTCCTATTCGGATCCGCCGCGGAGAGGAAACGACCTGAAAGCGATGATCAAGGAAAGCCTGAAGCTTGAAAGATCATCACTGGAATTCTACCAGCGTCTGGCCAGCAAGACTCGAGATACCGACATGGTCACTCACAAGATGGCGATGGACGCAATGGCTGATGAGGCCCGTGAGGAGCGAAAGCTCACTGCGTTGCTAGACTGATGGTACGGCAGATAGTTCTCTAGACCCAGCCTCGGATCTCCATAGCGTCCCGAACCTTTCCAATAGCATAGACATAGGCACCGGTCCGCATATCGACATTCTGCTCCTGACTCGTCTTCCAAACCTCGGAAAACGCCTTTTTCATTATCGCTGTTAGACGATGGTCTACCTCTTCAGCGGTCCACCAGAGATGCTGGAGATTCTGCACCCACTCAAGGTAGCTTGTGCTCACTCCGCCAGAGTTTGCCAGGATGTCAGGTATCAACGCGATGTCTCTCTTGAAGAGGATATCATCGGCCTCCGGTGTCGTCGGCCCGTTAGCGCCTTCGGCGACTAGCTTCGCCTTGATGTTTCGAGCGTTATTTTCCGTGATGACGTCCTCAAGCGCTGCAGGCACGAGTATGTCCACGTCAAGTTCAAGTAATTCCTCATTGGAAATGTTCTCGGACGCGGGCAAGTTCGCCATGCTCGCGTTCTTCTTCTTGTAGGCTGCGACCTCGTTGAACCAGAGGCCTGTTTTCTTGTGAATTCCTCCCTTCGAGTCGGAGACGGCCACAATTTTGACTCCGGCTTCTTCAAGGAACATGTGGGCGAAGGAACCAACGTTTCCCCAGCCCTGGATTGCGCAGGTTGCCTTCTTCAGGTCGATCTTGAGATGTCTCGCGGCCTCCTCAACAGTGACCGAGACTCCTTTCCCGGTGGCCGAATCTCTTCCAAGGGATCCTCCAATTATTATCGGCTTACCCGTCACAACTGCGTTCGCGTTGTTCCTGTCAACCTTGCTGTATTCATCCATGAACCAGGCCATCGTCTGGGAATCAGTGTAAACGTCAGGCGCTGGTATGTCGCGGAACGGACCCACTATCTCGCTGATGAGCGAGAAGAATGTTCTGGAAAGCCTCTCCAGTTCGTGTTTGGACAGGAGTTTCGGGTTGACTGTGACTCCTCCTTTCGCGCCTCCGAATGGGATGCCTGCGACCGCGCACTTCCACGTCATCCACATGGATAACGCCTTTACCTCCTCGATTGTGACGTTGGGGTGGTATCTGATTCCGCCCTTGTAAGGTCCTAGGGCGTTGTTGTGCTGGCTTCTGAATCCCTGGTAGAGGAGGATTCTTCCGTCGTCCATTTTGACAGGGAAGTTTATGCTGAGAATTCTTCTAGGCTTTCGAAGAATCTCCTGAACGTTCTGATCGAGTTTCATCAGGTCGGCGGCGCGCTGGAACTGTTCTACGGCAATATCGTATTGGGTTTTCTGCATGCCGAGGCTTGATGGGGCGGCTTCGTGCTTAGACGTGGTCTCAAGCAATCAATATGCCTTCGAATCGAACCAGCGGCGAGAAACTTCCCATTTAGACCTTTCTTCATAATTCAGGGAAAATCCTAGTTCCAGTTTTTTCTTGAGCAAAAAGGATGGTGGGACCGCGGACAAGCCTTTTTATAAAGAACCGGGGAGTTTGCTCTCTCCGTTTCGAGAAAGGAGTTTGAACTAATCCAATGTCTGCAAAACCCCATCTCAACCTGATAGTGATGGGTCACGTTGACCATGGAAAGAGTACACTGACCGGTCACCTCCTGTTCGATGCAGGATACATTGACCAGAAGACAATCGAGCAGTACGCGAAAGAGTCCGAAAAGACAGGAGCAGGTGATACTTTCAAGTACGCCTGGGTCCTAGACACGATCAAGGAAGAGAGAGAAAGAGGAGTTACCATCGATCTCTCATTCCAAAAGTTTGAGACACCGAAGAATTTCTACACGATCATCGACGCGCCCGGACATCGGGACTTCATCAAGAACATGATCACCGGTGCAAGCCAAGCCGACGTCGCAATCCTCGTCATCTCGGGTAAGAAGGGCGAGTTCGAAGTCGCCGTGGGACCCGGCGGTCAAGCCAGAGAGCACGCCTACCTAGCAAGAACTCTCGGAGTGAAGAACTTGGTCGTAGCGATAAACAAGATGGACGACCAGACGGTCAAGTATTCCGAGGAACGCTACAAGGAGTGCCGGAAAGAGCTGGAAGGCTTGCTGAAGACCGTGGGCTTCGACATTTCGAAGATCCCGTTCGTACCGACTAGCGGATGGCTTGGCGATAATCTGTCGAAAAAGAGCACGAACACGCCGTGGTACAAGGGAGTTACAGTGTACGATGCGCTCAACGATTTCGTTCCGCCACCGAAGCCCTTGGACAAACCCCTGCGCGTCCCGATTCAAGACGTCTACACCATCACTGGTGTTGGAACTGTCCCGGTGGGACGTGTCGAGACAGGTGTCGTGAAGGACGGTGACAAGGTCATCTTCAATCCCTCCGGAAAACTCGGCGAAGTAAAATCAATCGAGACTCATCATGTTCGGATGGCGAAGGCTGAGCCGGGAGACAACATCGGCTTCAACATCAGAGGCGTTGCAAAGAACGAGATCGGACGGGGAGAGGTCATGGGCCACACCGACAAGCCGCCGACGATCGCCAAGGAATTCATTGGACAGATCATCATCATCTACCACCCGACTGCCATCGCCGCAGGATACACCCCAGTGTTGCATGCACACACCGCAACGGTCGGTGTGACTTTTGAGGAACTGATCAAGAAAATCGACCCACGTACAGGTCAGGTGGTCGAGGAGAAGCCTAGCTTCCTCAAGGTCGGCGACAGTGCCCTGGTGAAGATGAAGCCCTTGCACAACATGGTCTTGGAAGCGTTCTCGGACATCCCAGAGCTCGGAAGGTTTGCCATCCGGGACATGGGTAGCACCGTCGGGGTAGGCGTGGTCAAAGAGATCCTCACGAAAGGCTAGTTCAACACCGCATTAACTGTCCAAGGATAATCCAGACCAAAAAGGGTCTGAGGATTCTTATTTCCTGTTCGAATTATTCTGAACGTTGTTCGATATTCAAGGAGCATATGACTTCAGGGTCTGGGGTTACCTAGAGTTTACACCAAGGTTTTTAACCGCACCGGACCCGCCTAACCCTTCGCTACAATGAAGGTATCTTGGGTTGGTTTCCAAAGCTAGAATCCGTTTGTCCAGCACGGACCCCCAGGACATCAACACCATCTGCGCCGAGATCAAAGACATCGCAGACAAGACAGGCGTCAAACTGAAAGGACCAATACCGCTACCGACCAAGAAGCTAATTGTCCCATCAAGAAAATCGCCAGCAGGACAAGGAACTCATACATTCGACAAGTGGGAGATGCGGATTCACAAACGCCTCATCGACGTCGACCCGAACGAACGATTCTTGAAGAGATTGATGAGGATAAGAGCGCCGGACGACGTTTTCATCGAAATCGAACTTCTATAAGACTCTACTTTCTCACTCGTTCTACTGATTTCGGATTTGGCCTCCTCTGCCGTCTCACGAAGAGGATGAGGCTGCCGAGTATTATCATCGATACAAATCCGACCGCCACATACGATATTGACGAGTCTGTGACGTTAACTCTCACGAGCACGCTGAGGCTTACTTTCGAGTTGAAAGCGGTCAATGCCACGTACCGCTGCCCTAACGTCGCGTTCCAAGCTGCAAAAACCATGACGCTCGTCGAGTACGGATTCCCGCCAGAAACAACGTCAGACTGGGAAGAGCTGTAAATTTGTGGAGGATAGAAACCGGACGCGTCTTGGGTCACTTCGGAGGAATTGATTGAGAATTTTTCTTGGCTCGTCGAGCTAACGGTTATCGGTACTCGCTGAAAGCTGCCTCGCTGAACAGTTAACTCGGACACGGCGCTATCGAGGCTGGTGGCTACCGGTATACTGGCGTTGACGTATCCTATCTGGCCAAGTGCCCAGGCGACAAACCATACGAGATTCTTGGGGCCGGGCATCGCCCACCATACGTATGGGGCATTACTTCCTGGAACCGAATACTCCGTAAGAAGGCCGGTAGATGGATCATAATGCGCAATTCGCCCGGCAACGTGTTCCGAAAACCAGATTGTGTTTCTGGCGTCGACAAAGATGGCGTTGGGAAGACCAGAAACGCAATTGTTCAGACAGTAACCGATTGGAAACACCTTCCATGTTGAAGCTTGGGGATCGAAGACTCCAAACTGGTTGCTACCATGATCAGTAAACCAGACATTACCAGATGCATCAACTGCCACTTGAACAGGTGCAGCTAGACTAATGGACGCTGGAGGAGAAAACTCGCTGAAGAGCGGTATGACACCCGGAACAAGACGTCCAATCTTCTTAGAGCCAGCTTCAGCAAACCATAGCATGTTTCCTGGGGCCACCGTCAAGCCTTGAATGATTGCTCCACTAGTTGGAACCGCATAAGTTTGATTTGTATGACTAACAGGGTCGTAAACCGCGATGCTGCTCGTTCCTGACGAACTAGCCATCGAAATCCATATTCGACCCTGGGTGTCATTAGTTAGATATTGTAAGCTCTGGCCTGGAAAAGTAATCGCCTTTGTCTCTTTTGCTTGAGTTGAATCATAGAATGAAAGTGTCGAGTTTTCGGTAAACCAGAGCTTGCCCGTGGGATTCGTAGGATCGGCCACAATCGAACCAACAATTACATTTGTCAGATTTAGAACTCCTCGGGAAGTTCCGTCGACGAAGAACTGTCTGATCTGTGATCCGGTAGGGTTCGGAGGGGTGGATACACCCGCAACCCATATTGTAGTGTTTGTAGGATAGATGAGCAAAGGGCTGGATGTTGATGCAGGAACCTTTGGCAGAAGAGTCACGTATGGCTGGGGGTTATCTTGAATGGCGAATGTCGAGTAGACGGTGGGCAGAGGTGCACCCGGAAGTCCGCTCCTTGAAAAGAGCATTGTCAGGATCAGGATTGGTGCGATCGTGTATGATGTATGCATGGTAGGATCTCCACTATGACGCTTAGGTTACGGTCAAGAGACCGTTGAGCATTATATTGTGGACGGAGCATGGAATCGTGCAATACAGCTTGAACTGTCCAGCCCTTGTAGCTTGAAACTCTAGTTTCTGGTGTGCTCCTCCGACGAGTTCTAGACCGGCGTTGGAATAAGACGCCACAGCGAACCCATGAGATTCGGTACTGTTATTGATCACCGTGAAAACCACATTATCACAACGCTGAACCGTAACAACAGGCCAAGACCCAATATGCGACTGGCTCCCATTGTAACCTGTCAAATCTGCAATAATGGTGAAGGAGCGAGTCGCTCCAGTTAGGCCTAAACATGGAGATGCAGGAGGGCTGAGTACGATGGCGAACACCCCGCCTGCCGCGAGAGATGCGGTGACAAATGCGATTATGACGATCTCGCTGGTTCTCAACGGCTCATCTCGCGAAACATGCCTCTGATGGCAAGTCCAGTTGAATCTGCTGTGCGAAAACCGAGTAAAAGAGCCTTGGCACGTATTGTCCCTATCATTAGGAAGAAACCTGGTAGGTGCCCATCGAAAGTCTTCCAGCTAATTTTGACTTTGAGGCTACATCTGACAGAAGTCAGAAGTCGTTTGAATAGGTCTTGTTGAGAGGGCTAGGAACAAAGGGTCTCCGGTCAACCCGGGGTCGGTATTCTCTAGAAACTAGCGGGTATGCCTGGACCATACTTTATGACGACACTGAAAGTCTGGCATGGTCCTGGAGTGCATGTCGCACTCGTGGTTGCGGCGTTTCGAGGGATTTGGATGTTCGGATTTGGATTAGGTGACGCTGGTTCGCCATTGACTGTCATATTGAGGGTTTGAGATGGGAAGAGTTTGTCGTATATGATTGTCAGTGTCGGGTGGGAGTGGTAGAGCAAAGTACCCGTTACGCATCGATTCAAGTAGGGAGGTAAAGGCTGGTTCGACTGAAATATCCCGCTGCTATTGAAAACCTTTCCCCAGATCAGAAAGAAATCGGCGATTGTATAGTTCTGATTTACATCTGTCTCAACATGAATTGTTCCGGAGATGTCATGCGTGTGTAGCGGCCTTGCACAACTGCTGTCAAACCCGACATTAGCCGGTACGAGTATACTCTGCTCGTTCTTAGGTAGGATGAGCGCATAAATGCCTCCCACTATTACAGCTATGAGGATCGCCGCTATGACCGCTGTGATTATCGCCCTCTGACGCCGCTTTCTCTTGACATCTCCTAGAATTCTCTGCTTGCGGGTCTTGGTCTGAGACATCGAAAAGTGCCCTATGCAAGGGGAAAGCATGTCCGAGCAATAATATCTTTGGGGCGGAACTCCAAAGTCTGATGAGTGTCTGAGACCCCACAACCTTCCTTCGATATGTTACGCCTTAAGGCATATTTGAGGAGCATTTTGCTAGGTCTTTACAGCGGGGGTACCAGAGTCAGGTCAAATATCCGACCAGATGGGCGGGTCGCGCCTAGCACGCGCGCGCTACACTCAAGACCCAATAGAGCGAGGGCATCGGAACGATTGATGCCCTAGCCAAACGCGGGTGTGCTATCCCGTGGCGTAGGCCTTCGTGGGTTCGAATCCCACCCCCCGCACCAGCTGATCGAGTGGTCGTGGGGAAAAAGTCCCCGCGGATAGACTAGGAAGATTCAGCGAGATGAGGCAGGTTGTCGGGCACAGAGCTGATCTTGACTTCTCTCCAGGTGACGATCATTATCGGGACGATCACTCCTATCATGAACGCTAGAACTATCAGATTTCCGAAATCTAGCGGAATGGTGTTTTGTATACCGGCTCGGAAGAATACTCCCGCGATGATGAATATTATTCCGCCGTAAAATAGGCTGCGTGCTCCTGCTCTTGTGCCAAAGAGCTGAACTCGTTCCGGGCCCCATCTCTTTGCGATCTGGAGGACGCCACCGAAGAGCGTACCAATTGCTAGCAGAACGATCAGAGTGCCAAAGCCGAATGCTGCCCCCGGTGCGAACCCAAGATATGCGACAGGCATTGCCGGGACGGCAACCAGATAGATGAAGGTAGTGAATAGTCCTGTGTCGACACCGAACCCGGCGATGAACCCATGGATCACACACCAGTGTATGGGAACCTGTCTTGAGACACCCTTCTCGTCATAATGCGTTCCGCCGCGAGTGCGTAGGAATCTAGTTAGTGGATGCCAAGACGGCAGTTTGCTGGACAGTATCAGGTATCCGGCGATCGACATAGCGACTCCAACGGCCACGTAAACTGCGGCGTTCAAGCTTTCATCGAAGGCGAGATAACTGGCGAGCGCAAAGTAGACTAGCTGAGCCATAATTGCGCGTTGCAGCGTAAAGGATGATGCGAAGAACACGCCCGAGAGCATACCGCCTCTTCCGGTAGCTGAACCCACTGAATAGCTGAATGTGATCGGCCACGTGTGCTCGTCAGGAATGATCCCGTGCAGCATTCCGAGACCCAGAGAACCTAGTAAGAGAACTATCCACCCAGGGAGAAGAGGAATCACGGCACGCGAGATGGGGATGGAATTATTAAGTATTTTCCGGATTTTAATAACCCTAATATAAGCGGTCAGCTGGAAATTATTATGTCAAGGACACATGCCCATCGTTAGCGTCTCGTTACCAAACGAACTAGTCGATTCCATGACAGCGATTCAGGAATCTCAAGGATTCGCCGGAAGATCTGACGTGGTCAGGGCCGCAATTCGTCTCTTGCTCTCTGACTCGAGAGAGAAAGCGTCACTCACTGGCCGAGTATCAGCAATTCTAGTAGTTACACATGATGAATCGAATGAAGAACCAATCACTCGGTTGAAGCATGCCTACGATGACATTGTGCGAACCCATATTCACAATAAGATGAGCCAAAACAATTGCTTCGAACTCTTTCTCCTAGAGGGGGAAGGAAGGAAAGTCGCATCAATGACAAGTGCCTTCCAGAAAGAGAAGAAGCTGAAAACCGTCAGGCTCCTCGTGGTCCGATAGGCTCGGCTAAAGTACCAGAGGTAACCAGCGAGATCAGAGCTTCAGATCTCCGGAGAGCCTTGAAACCCGACACCTGCATCGAACTCACGCCGCTCTCAATCGACGAGAGAAAGGCGATGGCGGCTTGATATTAGCCTGAATGGAATAAGGCAGCGAAATAGATTGTTAGGAGTCCAAGGGTAATGAGCACCGCCATCGTTATCGATTCTTTCGAACTTGTACGGTTCGAATTGTCGAACATCGGTCCAAAGAGTCTCACCGCGGCGTAGATCGCAGTTCCGGTGCCCAGAGCGTAGAGGTAACTGCTGTCGTATGTTAGGTAATAGCCGGTGATAGCACCAATAAGTGAGGGAATCGTGAAGATTATGCTCAAGACTGCTAGGTCTCTCAGGCGACCAGTAGTGTTCTTAGCGCGCTGGATGGAATATGCGCAGTAACAAGCGCCAATTATCATAGGTTCAAGGGCCTTGTGCAGAACGTACGCCACTCCGCCCGAAATGCCCCCGAATGTGTCGAGTAGTGATACGCCCTTTGTTAGGGCTGCAGTGCCACCGAAGGCAGCACCTTCCCCCAGCCCATGGATTCCCAATGCCAATGCCACTAGCACCGGTATCTCCAATCCATATTTCCCAATTGCTAATTGGGGCGAGAAGATATTCCGATTCCGATCGATTGAAAAGAAGAAAAGTAGTCCAATGACGAAGAGACCTACCCTTGCAAGCTGACCTAAACCTCCTGAGAAACCCGAGTTGACATCGAGGCTTGCGGCGCCAGTTATCGTGTCGACGAAAAGCCAGAACAAGATCCCGAACGCGAATGCCGCAACATATTTTGTCAGTAATTTCATTCCCACCAACACAATTAGGAGTAACCCTAGAAATGCGGGAACAAGCGTCGACGCAGTCCAAGAGAGGAAACTCTCAGCGAATCCCAGCATAAACAGGTGTCTCAAGCACATCGTTCTAAGAGTTTCTGGCTGAAGTTACGAACAGGACAGAGGATATCACTCGAGCGCGGGATTAGCTAGCTTCTTGTTCGCACCCTGAGCCACATGTTTCTTTGTCATTGAAGGTCAGTTTCTCCTTCTTGCATTCGTTGGCGTACTTAGCTTTCCATGCAACTTGCATTCCGGCCGATTGGGCGGCCAACGTTGCCGATGGGTTGGGCAAAGTTTAGCCCTCGTTAGAGCTTCGAGTACCAAATGTAACAGATGGTCCCGAGGAGCGCAAAAGCTAGTGAGGGCCCGGCAAGAATCAATATTGATCCTAGGAAATCGCGGGCAGGAACTTGTGCGAATGCAATAGGCGACAGTTGCCGGAACGCCTGTATTGCCCAGGTCATCGGGTTAGACGACACTATTGGGGCCAATGCCTGGGGAAATACGCTCACTGAGTAAAACAGTGTGCTGAGAAAGGACAGGTAAAGCTGGATCACGCTTCTGATAGTGACCCACATTTCTATGCTTGAAGAAAACGCGGAAACAGCCATGGAAAGTCCGACAATTCCTAGAGAGAATAGTCCCACTATCAAGTAGGCGACGAAGACTTTCGGAGTAAAGAGTATCCCGTAGAGATAGCATATTACAAGCGTCCCGGGGAAAGTCGCGATGACGCTTCTGACAACCCCGCCCAGAACCCTTGAGAAAGCGAGAACAGGCCTCTGCACCGGAAGAGTCAGAAGGTACGAGGTCAGATCTTTGATGTACTTTTCCCGCCAGACATCTCTGCCTGACTGGAAGGCGGCGACCATGGCCGTTATGAGATTCGAACCGGGTGCGATGAAGAGAAAATAGTTCGCGCCTTGGCCCGTAACGAGCCGACCGAAGGTCGCGGCTGTCACAAATAAGTCAATCGCAAAGTTTGCAAACATTATGGCGACGAGGAACGCGTCGGAGAAGAGGATTCGTACATCTCTCTCAATGACTAACGGGATTAGACGCGCGCTCATGAATAAATTCCTCCCTCGAGGCGGCGGAAATAAAACGCGGCCCCCAGGCCTAGGAAAATGACAACGAACGCGACAAGCCCTGCGATCGCAGGCAGGTCAAGGGTGAACCCAACCAGAGACGCACGTGCACTATCAGCAGCAAACGAAACTGGTGAGAACGGCGCGAAAATCGAAACATAGAGCGGCATGAAAGCGATCGGGTAAAGCGCCGTGCTTCCCCGTGAGACCGCGAGTTCAAGAAGAGCGAGAACTACATCGAATCTGTTGGCGCTCTTCACGCTCACGGCGACGGTTATCGACATACCAGTAACGCCGAAGGCCAAGAGGAAGAGAGAGAGGAGAGCCGAGATGATCGAGAGTGGTTGTGCGAATCCCTCGATAAAGGCGACGACAAGGAACATGGGGATAATGTAGATTATTGCTCTCAGTGCTCCTCCGAGCGCTCGACCAATGATGAACTGTCGTCTTGATATGGGGAGTGTCAGCAGATAATCGAGTACTCCTTCTTCGGCTTCTTCGAAGATGTCGTAGCCGATGACGAAGGATATGGACGCGATCGTTGCCACGACGCTTCCTACTGCGTAGTATTGGAAGAAGTTGAGACCTGGAATGTGGATCAGCCCGCTGATGAGGTATGCGAAGACGAAGAGTTGGATTACGAATGCTAGGCCCCGGGTGATGATGATCCAAGGTGTCCTGAAGAGGACCGACACGTCTCGAAGTGCCATCTGAAATACGAGACGAGTGGGCGATTCCTTAGCTAAGGGCGGACTACTCAAGTCGCTGGCCAGTGTAGGTAAGGAAGACATCCTCGAGACTAACCTCCTTCAGTCGGACGCTTTCGATTTTGAACCCTTGACTGCTAAGAGTGTCAACGATCTTGGGCAGAAGAAGTGAGCCAGAATTGAGGAAGACCATGATCTTGTTGTCTTGTTGTTTTACATCGTGGACCTCTGGGAACTCTCTCAACAAGTCAGGCTTGAATTCGGACCCGTCGTTCAGTGTGAGCTCTAACACTTCGCCGCCTTTTACAGTGCCTTTCAGCTGCTCCGGGGTTTCGCTCGCGACCAGCTTGCCCTTGTTGACTATCGCAACTCTCTCGGATAGCCGTTCAGCCTCATCCATCATGTTGGTTGCTACGATGACAGTCGATCCTTCATCTCGTAGCTGGCGGATCATCTTCCAGACCAACAACCTGCTCGGAACGTCTAGGAACGCTGTAGGCTCGTCGAACACTGCAATACTAGGGCGTTGAACCAGGATCTTAGCGTCCTCAACTTTCTTCTTCATACCCCCACTCATCAACCAGGTCCGTTTCTTGCGCGCCTCCCATAGGTCGAGAGATTTCAGAACATCCTCAACTCTCCGTCGGCGTTCGACTTTATCGAACATTGTAGTCATTTTGAGGTGCCAGTTCAACACATCAAACGCGCTAAGGATGCCATCAACCCGCGGGTCCTGGAATGCGATTCCGATGAGCTTCCTGACCTCGTTAGGATGCTTCACAACATCGTATCCGTTAACAGAAATTGTCCCGCTCGTTGGGCGATAGACTGTTCCCATCATAAGCATCAACGTAGTCTTTCCAGCACCATTCGGACCCAGAAGCCCGAGAATCTCTCCGTCCTTGATTGTAATCGAGAAATCCTTGACAGCGTCAAGGTTACCGAAACGCTTTCCAGCGTTGTCGAATGTTATCATGGACAACCGATCCTAGATTGTAAGGGCAGGAACACCAGCACGTGTTTGACAAGGGGTTGAAAAGAGGCCGGATAAAAACCCGCGACGATTCGAGGCATGCTTTTGAAGAGGCCCCGAGGTAAAGCTCAACCAACATGGACTTTACGAGAACTGTACTGGCTCGCAGAATGGTCCGGGCTTTCAAACCAGACCCCGTACCCCAAGAGAAGCTCAAGCGAATTCTTTCACTCGCCCAGCACTATCCTAGCGCTGGCTACAGCCAAGAGGTCGCGTACGTAGTAATCACCGACAAAGAACAACGGGAGAAAGTGAGGAAGCTCAGGGATCTGAGAAGCAACGCCCCAGTCCTGTTGATTCCGTGCGTGAGCGAGAAAGTCGTCCACGACCGTTATCGTGAATCGGACAAGATTCGTTCGGGAGGTAAAGAAATTGATTGGCCAGTACCGTTCTGGTATTTCGACGTTGGTTGCAGCTGCATGCTCGTATTCCTGGCTGCTGTAAACGAGGGACTTGTAGCGGCGTTCGCGGGGAGCGTTGGGATCTTCAAACCGGCCATTCTACGAGATGAGCTAGGCATCCCCGAACACTACGAACCCGTGGGCGTCCTTTCTCTAGGCTATCCAGACTACAGCAAAGACATCCCCTCTCTCTCGTTGAAGCGTGGAAGAAGACTTCTGAGAGATTTTGCCCATTATGAAAAATGGTGAGGAATGCGATTGAGCAATCGAGGGATTTCGTGATCTGAGCGGACTTTGGAGGATAGAACTGGCAATAGCGAGCATGCTGGAGTACTCCACTCGCTCATATCGGCTTGATTCCCGACCGCAACGCCTAAATTTGTTAGATTCCCGAGCAAGAGACGGTTAGTCTTTTGAAACACGGAAAATTACTGCTTCCAACGTTTACTTCGCTGATTTTGCTCATGATCGCTTCCGCCGGGGCGACTCCTTCCATGAATCTTTCTAGTTTTGCCAACTACCAACTTGCTGCAAGTACCACCAACGTCCAAAGCTGTACTACGGCAAATGTGACTATTGCCGCGTTTGTCTGCGCAAACCAGTCATCAGTTCAAGTAGCCATCAATGGCGATGGGGCGTGTACTTTCAACTCTACAAGCTGTTTCTTCTCGCCCGCCACCACAACAATAACAGCTGGGATGTCCGTGACTTGGCATGATACTGGAAATCTATCCCATAACATTGTTTCCAACGCCACTACGAATGGATCGCTTCCCCCCTTCTCGGACTACGTCTATCAAAACGGCTATTTCTCGCAACAGTTCTTCACTCCGGGAACCTACTATTACTACGACAGCTATCATAATTGGGTGAAGGGCACCGTTATTGTGACACAGGCAACGCCGCCTCCCCCTGTTGTCGCGAGCTTCGGAGCCAATGGCTCTATTGGCTGGAACGTGGCTGGACTCGACAAGAACGACGCGCTCCTTGGAGTCAATCACAAGATCAGTGTGTACGACCAAACCACTAGCCCGCAATCGCTGGTCTACAACGAATCCGGTGTCTTCGAGCAGTCCATCGATCTTGGAACAAGAGAGGAGTCTCCGACCACCATAGGTTTGCTACAATCCTTACCCTTCGGTCTCAGCTTCTACGGTTTCAACAACGGTTATGGATACGGCTTCGGAGGCTACGGATACCCCGGACCCTACGGATACTATCCAGGACCGTTCTATAACTTCCAGCCAGTCCATACATTATGGTGGGTCAACGGACCAATGGACAATGGTTCAGTCGTAGAATTACTCACCGGTTATGCGAGTGTTACCGGCAGCAAGTCGATCTCACTAGGATCTGGTCTCGGCACCCAGGATGCGTGGACGGTGACGTCCGTTTACGCCCAGAACTCCAACCAAGCGCAGCCACAGTCCTCGAACAATTTCTACTACTGTCCTTACGGATTCCCCTCCTTCGGAGGACCCCAGCCTCAACCGCAGTGCTTTGTCTCACAATCAAGCTTCTCCGTCTCGCTCGGCGCGGACTATGGTCAACGTTCTGATCTGCTCTTCGGTTTCTCATCGACCATTTCTTCGCTAACCCAAACCACCACTGAGTATCCAGCGGGCTCAACAGTCTACGGCTCAAACAATGGATATTACAACAACGGCATTTCCGTATCGGCTCCCGTCTCAGTCATCCACACCGTGTCATCAAAGCTGACGTTCACTCTGAGCCTCTCCAACACCAATCTCGATCTGTCAAAACGGATGGCCCTTCAACCCACACAGAGCTCCACCTCAACAGGATCCACAAACTCTGGAGGAAATGGTGCGAATTCCGGATCGCCCGCGAGCAACTTGCCCTTCAACATGACCATGATCTACTTCCTCGCTGGCGCTGGAACAGCTATTCTTGCCAGTGGAGCACTTTGGGCTATCTCTCGAAGCCGAAGAAAGGGAACCCTAACCACTGCCCCACCTGTCCCAATAACGACTCCTTAGAACCCTCAAAATCTTCCCATTTTTTCTTTCTCTGCTTCAAGCGGAGGCTTTGTTGATATGAGCAGAGCAGAGTCAGGAGCACCAGTAGACGCCTTCGCAACCAGGTCATAGTACAGCCTTCTGTTTGTTTTTCCCTTGTTCTCCAGTTTGAGCAGCTGGATCTGTCCTATCTCTGTGAGATGCGACACGTGTAATCCTCCGTCGGCTTGACGGTCAACGCCTTCGATCTCCACGATTCTAAGTTGCGCCTCTGCTGGTGGCGCGGCCTCAGCAAGCTTCACCATATCAGGCAGCTTGAGGGCCTCCTCCCGGCCCAGAAAGTATGTCTTGACCGTCGCGTCTTTTCTTATCAGATCGTTCGCCTCCGCCACGTACCCTTCGATCCGACTCCGGTCGAACGACTCCAGATTGAAGTCCATCCTGGATCGATCGACATCGATCTGGTTCCCTGTTATCCTGCAATTGGCCCTTGAGTAGAATAGTGAGCTGAGTAGATGGCCGGCAGTATGCATTTTCATCAGTCTATGTCTTCTTTCCCAATCAACATGTCCGGTCACCTTGTCTCCGACGTGCAGCGATCCGGGAGTGTCTAGAGTGTGGAGTATATTGTCGTCAGTCTTTGTTGTTTCTAGAACCTTCGATGCGTTGAGAGTCCCGGTGTCGCAAGCTACACCGCCGCCGCGCGGGTAGAACAGAGTCTGGTCCAGAACAACCGACTCACCTTCGATAGAGATTACCTTGGCAGCGAACTCCTTGGAATAGGGTTCTTCCCAGTACAATTTCCTCGTCATCGATAATCTCCCCCAAACAACTAGCGTGCCGGGGAAGGTCCAAGGATTACCTGTTCTTTGGTATTCTTCGACCGGTTGTAGACTTCCTGGGCTTCCCTCACAGTCACGCTTCCATGAACTATCTCCCGAATTGCCTTGATCATCGGCACGGGGTGCTCTGATTGCCAGATGTTCCGACCCATGTCAACGCCTACAGCCCCCTCCTGGATCGCGTCATGGGCGAGTTGAAACGCGTCTAGTTCTGTCTCAAGCTTCGGCCCTCCAGCCACAACCAATGGCACCGGACAACCCTTCACGACCTTTCCGAAATCTTCGCAGTAGTATGTCTTGACAAAATGGGCCCCGATCTCCGCGGCGATTCGGCAAGCCAAGGCAAGATAGCGCGCATCACGCCTCTCCAACTCCTTTCCTACCGCGGTAACGGCGAGAACAGGAATTCCATGTTCCTCTCCTTCATTCACCAGCTTGCCAAGGTTCGTCAGGGTCTGATGCTCGTGGGCAGAACCAACAAAGATCGAAAGAGCCATCGCCGCAACATTCAACCGGACGGCGTCGCGGACCGATGTAGTAATCGCCTCGTTAGTCAGAGATTCTCCAACTATGCTAGCTCCGCCTGAAACTCGGAGGACAATTGGGACATTGGATCCGGGATTGATAGAGGTTCGGAGCACCCCACGGGTGCACATTATCGCGTCAGAATAGGCGAGAAGGGGCTCGATCGTTTTCCGAGGCTCTTCCAGCTTGTGAGTGGGACCCATAAAATAGCCGTGGTCCACTGCAAGCATCACTGTTCGACCAGTCTCAGGCTTGATAATTCTTGAAAACCGGTTTTTCATTCCCCAGTCCATTTGCGCTCAGTTCAAACGGTGTTGCGGCGGCAACGGAATATTACGGTTTCTCCCGTCCGGACGGAACAACCGATCCGCTCAAACGAGGATTCGCATCGAGTCGTAAAAGGCTCACGGAATCAGTATTGACTGAGTCAAGGACCCGATACCTGAATGAAGAGCCCGAGGCTACTAAACCCCTATATCACAACAGGGCGCCGCATCTCGTCAACGAGCACGCTGTTTACGAGAGAGGCTTGTAGATGATCCGACAAGGCTGGCCATACTTCGAAGAGTGGCCCTTCCCGGAGAGATGGGTTCACCTAGACGGGCTCGCAATCCACTACGTAGACGAGGGCTCCGGCACCCGCCCGGTTGTAATGGTTCACGGCAACCCAGCATGGTCCTACATGTGGAGGCGGCTGGTCCCTGCAATCACCGGGTCCGGTCACCGAGCTCTCGCATTCGATCTAATGGGTTTCGGAAAATCGGACAAGCCAAACCCGGACCTCCACGATTTTCCACACCACGCAAGAATAGTTTCCAGCTACATCGAATCCCTAGGACTGAGAAATCTAATCCTGATACTGCACGATTGGGGAGGACCCCTCGCGATGCAGTATGTGATCCGACACCCGCAAAACGTCGCGGGCCTAGTCATCATGAACACCTTCCTCACATCAGACTATCGTCTCCCTCCTCAAGTCGCAGCGAAAATCACTCCTGCGATTATCAAGGAATCATCCGTCCATCCAGAGAACATCAGAGAGAATACCATGGAAGCCTACTGGGCGCCTTTCCCGGACGACGAAGCAAAGAAAGCATACCAAGCCTTCCCTAGAATGTTCCCCGACTCGCCCACACACCCAAGCTTCAAACCGATGAAAGAAATAGAGCAGGGTCTTCCTCGGCTGAAAATTCCAACCCTGGTTATCTGGGGAACAGGAAAAACGGCCCCGACCTATGCTGAGAGGGTGACCAAGATGATTCCGAACGCAAAGTTGACACAGGTGAAGGCAGGGCATTTTGTCCCCGAGGACGCGCCTGACGAGGTGGAGAAGCTTGTTCTAGGCTTTTTCTCCGATAATCTTCTCTAAACCTACTGTTGATCTCGTAACCACCTATCTCGGATATTGAGAAATAGGTTAAAAGGTTCAACGTAGAACAATCCAGTCGATCCAAGATTGAAGAACGACGCGTTGCCTATAGAAGGAATAGACTACGTCGAGCTCTACGTTGGAAACGCGAAACAGGCCAGCTACTTTTACAAAAACGGCTTCGGCTTCACACCCGTAGCCTATAGTGGACCTGAGACAGGAGTCAAGGACAAGACCTCCTACCTGATGCAGCAAGGCGATATCAGACTTCTACTAACCTCCTCCCTGATTCCCGACCACCCGATCTCTAGGTACGTAATCACTCATGGAGACGGTGTAGCCGACGTCGCTATGCGAGTCAAAGATGTTGACTGGACATACAAAGAAGCCCTTCGGCGCGGCGCCAAGGGAATACAGCCACCCAAGATCCTCAAAGACGATCATGGCACCATCCGAGGCGCAGCTATCGCAGCCTACGGCGATACAGTGCATACGTTCATTGAGCGCCACGACTATCGGGGAATATTTGCCCCAGGATACACACCATTCCCAGGGAAAGAGGAGTCTGTCGGTCTGAAACACGTCGACCACGTGGTCGCTAACGTGGAAGAGGGGAAGATGGATTATTGGGTGGAGTTCTACGGCAACGTTTTCGGATTCACCCAGCTTATCAGCTTTGATGACAAGGACATTAGCACTGAATACTCGGCCCTCCGCTCCAAGGTCATGCGCAATCCCAGCGGGACGGTCAAGTTCCCGATCAACGAGCCGGCCGCAGGAAAGAGAAAATCGCAGATACAAGAGTACTTGGACTACTTCAAAGGCGCTGGAGTCCAACACCTCGCCATCTCCACCGAAGACCTCGTTGCCACCGTCGCAAGATTGGCCGAGCGGGGAATAGAATTCTTGAGGACACCCGACAGCTACTATGCCGACCTTCCTAAGCGCGTCGGAGGAATCTCGGAGAGGATAGATGATCTAAAACGTCTTGGCATACTGGTGGACAAGGATGAGAAGGGCTACATGCTGCAGATATTCACCAAACCCCTCCAAGATCGGCCCACGCTCTTCTTCGAGCTTATCCAGAGGAAGGGGAGCGAATCGTTCGGAAAAGGCAACTTCAAGGCCCTGTTCCAATCCATAGAAGCGGAACAGGCGAAACGGGGAAACCTCTAGCCTCAGATGAAACTGGTCGCCTACAGCAAAAAGAAGACACCGACCAAGACCCGTACTGGGCTGCTGTGGGGAGAATGGATACTAGACATCGAACGAATTGCTACCACAGCTGAGAAGCTGAAGATTCCGGCATCACGATTAATCCGAAAACTACCTGCAGGGGTTACTATCAAGCAGATTCTCTCCCGGAACCCGAAACTTCTGGACGACCTTCAATCCGTGTCATGGCGGATCTTCAATAGAATAGCGCCAGAGCATGTCCACCGATTCATGACCCGGACTGAATATGCCGGGCTCAAGGCTCCAGTTCCAGACCCCCCGACTCTGCGAGATTTCTACGCGTTCGAAGACCATGTCAAAGCAGCCCGAGCCAGACGAGGCCTCCCAATGCCAGGGGAGTGGTACGAATTTCCCGCCTTCTACTACTCAAACCCCCACGTAATCTACGGCCCCGAAGACAACGTGCCCTATCCATCATACACTAAGACTCTCGACTACGAACTTGAGATTGCATGTGTAATCGGGCGAGGCGGAATAGACATACCAGAATCGGAAGCCGAAGCCCACATCGCAGGCTACACGATAATGAACGACTGGAGTGCGCGGGACGTTCAGGTAGGCGAGATGAAAATCGGCCTGGGCCCCGCTAAGGCAAAGGACTTCGCCACCTCGCTCGGACCATGGCTCGTCACCCCAGACGAGCTACAAGACCGGAAGACAACGCCAGGCAAGTTCAATCTCAAGATGACCGCCAAAGTCAACAACAAACAACTGTCAATCGGAAACATGAACAAAATGCACTGGACCTTCCCACAGATGATAGCCCGGGCCTCGCAATCCGTTCAGCTCCAACCCGGAGAAGTGTTCGGATCCGGGACCGTCGGAACAGGATCCCTTCTAGAGCTCGGACCAGAGGTTCATCCCTGGCTCAAACCCGAAGACGTCGTCGAGTTTGAGATAGAAAGACTTGGAGTGTTGAGAAACAAAGTTATACGCCCCGAGAAAACGTCACAGTGAGCAAGATTGCCTAGTTATTACAGCCTCGGCAAACTTCCCGCCAAGAGGCATACTCAGTTCCGAAAACCAGACGGCTCCTTGTACCAGGAAGAGGTTTTCGGGACCGAAGCATTCTCCGGAGTCTACTCAACCCTCTACCACATCAATCCCCCGACCAAGGTATCTCACATCAAGAAGCTAAAGGAGCTCGCGATTACTCGATGGCAACCCGACCTCCACCGCCATCACCACGTCCGCACCAAGAACACGGAAGTAGCGAGAGACCCGGTTGAAGGACGCCAGCCCCTTTTCTACAACGATGACGTGTTTGTCTCAACCGTCCGACCCTCCCACGGCATGGACTGGTTCTTCAGAAACGCCCAAGGAGACGAGCTATACTTCATCCATGAAGGAAAGGGAAGCCTGGAATCTGTCTTCGGAATCCTACCCTTTCACGAAGGAGACTTCGTCCTGGTCCCGCGAGGAACCACCTACAGGATAAACTTGGAGGGAAACGACAATCGGTTCATGGTAACCGAATCCGCGGGGCCCATTGAGATTCCCAAGCGATACAGAAACGATTATGGCCAGCTGGTAGAGCTTGCGCCTTACGCAGATAGAGATTTTCGTCGGCCAGAGAAGCTTGAGCCGCGTAACGAGCCGGGAGAGTTTGAGGTCCGAGTCAAGATCGACAACTCGCTAATGTCCTATGTTTTCGACTACCACCCCATCGATGTCGTCGGATGGGACGGCTATCTCTACCCATGGATCTTCAACGTCAACGATTTCGAACCCCTTACCGGTCGGGTCCACCAGCCGCCCCCGATCCATCAGACCTTCGAAGCACCAGGGTTCGACGTGCTATCCTTCGTCCCGCGAAAACTCGACTACCACCCCCAAGCCATACCAGTCCCATACAACCACAGCAACATTGACAGCGACGAAGTCCTCTACTACGTAAGCGGAGACTTCAGCAGCCGCCGAGGAATCGAAGTAGGATCCTTCACACTACACCGGAGAGGAATACACCACGGACCACAGCCGGGGGCTGTGGAAGCGAGCATCGGAAAAGACTCGACGAACGAACTGGCAATTATGATTGAGACTAAGAAGCCGTTGAAAGTGACCTCGATTGCTGAGAAGCTGGACGATCCCAACTATCCCTTCAGCTGGCAGACACCAGTCAAGAAATAGACAAACTCCACCGTTTCCAAGTCCAAAGCTGACGCTCTTGTCCGAGGTTCAAGTCGTCAGCGGCGAATATTCACACTGTCGAGAAGGCATCAGGACGAGAGCTCGTCGGGGTCTTCTCCGGCATCAAACAGCACGCTCCGATAAGTGGCATAAAACAAGCGATCAGTGAAGTACAAAGAGCAAGAGCTGATTCTCTAATTAGCCTTGGAGGCGGTAGCCCTATCGACTCGACAAAGATCGCTGTCAAGGAGCTGTCAGAAAACTTCACCAAATCCATCATTGCTCATCTCGCGATTCCGACAACACTCTCAGCCGCTGAATTCTCACACTTCGCTGGAATGACAGATGACACCTCGAAAAGAAAGACAGGTGTTCGTGATCCAAGGCTCGTTCCACGCTTGATCTTCCTAGACCCGAAAATCACAGTTGATACTCCATCATGGCTCTGGGCTTGTACCGGAATCCGGAGTCTCGACCACGCAGTGGAGTCTGTCTACTCCCCCAGACACCAACCATATGTCGACGCTCTTGCACTAGAGTCTATCAGGCTCCTCTTTCAAAGCCTCAAGTCGTCCACCAACGATCCAAGCGAGATCGGCCCTCGTCTCGCCTGTCAAATGGCAGCATGGATGTCCTTCGCCGGAGTCCAAAGCGTCGGGACCGGATTGAGCCACGCAATAGGCCGCGTTATCGGGGCAACCTGGGACATCCCTCATGGTATCACATCTTGCCTGACACTTGCCGAAGTAATGCGACACCAGGCTCGGAAATACCCAGACAGGCTCGTGTTAATCGCAAAGGCAGAGGGACAAGACTCGACGGGGCTCAGTGAGAGCAAACAAGCCCTATCTGCGGCGGACCGGGTCGAAGAGTTAGTCAAAGACCTCAGACTCTCCAAAAGGCTCAGCGACTACGGCATTGAGAAGAATGATCTCCCATCAATAGCTAAAGAGGCTGTAGGGCCGGAAGAATATTCGATGGCGCTGGAAGTTCTACAAGCGATATTCTAGACATCATAAGGTGAAAGACTTAACCCAAGAAACTCCGACAACCCAGTCTCACTCTTACAAGAGATCGGGTTTGGACAAGATACCAGGGCTAACCGAAAAACTGCTCTACCGGGTCGCAAAGCGATGGATAGCGGGATACACCCTCGAAGATGCGATTAGAGTCGCCCACAACGCGAACAACAGAAAACTCAGCGTTATCCTCAACCGGCTGGGCGAACACACTCCCGACGAGAAGCTGATTCAAGGCTACACAGAAGAATACCTCAAACTTCTCGACCAGATACAAGAAGGGAAAATAGATGGCACGATCTCCGTAAAACCATCTCAGCTTGGGCTTGCCGCAAATTCTTCTCTCTACAACGCGAACCTTCTACGGATCATAGAGAGAGCCGAAACCTATGACGAGTTTGTCTGGATAGACATGGAAAATTCGCCGTACACAGAGGCGACGCTAGAGACCTACAGGGAAATTCTTCCAGGTCATCGGCAATTGGGAGTCTGCTTGCAGGCAAACATGAAACGAACCGAGTCTGATCTTAAAGACCTCATTTCTCGCGGAGGAATAATCCGCTTGGTAAAAGGTGCCTATCCTGAAACCGGAGAGTTGGTTTACAAGAAGAGAAGCGATGTTGATGCGAACTATGTCAGGCTCATGACCATGCTCTTTGAGGGAGGAGGTCGGTTCGCTATCGGGACCCATGATGGAAAGCTCATTGACAAGGCAAGAGAACTTGCAAAAGAACAGAAACGAGACTTCGAGTTTCAAATGTTGAAGGGTATCAGGGATGACATCAAGCCAACTTTGATCGAGGAAGGATATCGAGTAAGCGAGTACATTCCCTATGGACCAGAATGGTACAACTATAGCAAGAGAAGGATGCGCGAGCGAAAGCGGAACATTCTACTCCTCCTACGATCCATTACCGGCTAGCCCGAACTGGGAAGATGGAGCAGGGCTTATCTACAGTTTCAACTCCCGCTCAACATTCCGCAAGATAAACTGAGAAATAGAGGAAGTGGTCGTTACGGATCAAGTGGACAAGAACTTCATCGCTGATCTTCTAGTACTACTTGTCATCCTCGTAGTTGTTGTCGGTGGCTTCGCGCTTCTCCACACTTCAGCCATCCTTCTCGGCGGAGGACTGGCACTAGTCGTCGCTGTCGCTGCGGAATTTGCCTGGTCTCGTTGAGGCTCCCTCGAGCCTTGCCGCCCTCTTCCTAGCCCTAGATCTCCTTGCCTGTCTTTCCCGTTTCCTCTTGGAAACTCTCTCCCGCCTCATTCGGGAACGAAGAGAAACGAAGAGCTTCTTCACTTCCCCAGCGTAGGAGTCTTTAGGACCTTTGATGTGTCTATCCGCGAAGACGGCGCAAAAGAGGCCTACCCAAGCAATCCAGAGCGGGGGTCCATAACTGCCCGATGCGAGGGATGGTATCGATGTCAAAAGATCCACCAGTCCAAATGTTGTTCCAATTCCAACCAGTTCCTTTCCTGATCTCAGATGGTTTGCATAGCACAGTAGGCCGCCTAGAGAGATCGTGACTCCTCCAATCTGCACCAGTATCGCGAGGATACCAGCTAGAACCGAGAACACTGTTAGGCCGTTGGAAGAAAGGCTTGTGAAGAGTCCAAGCCATGGATTCGATGCGGTGCCTGGCACTAAGTTCGATAGGACTGGCCTTGTCAAGGTGAGAATAATCCCGGCTATCATGGCGAGGGCGCTGGAGTATCTTTTGTCAATGTTTACAAATGCCAAAGACGCGTCCCCTCGGCTCTGCTTGAATTCTCCCGCTAAAAGGGTACAGATACCTTCACGGAGTCGGTGTGGGGGTTTTCGTTCTGACCCATTGGATCCGAAGCAACATAGGCGTGTTGTCTTTCAGGATCTGCTCAATTCTGACTCTCAGACCTCTAATGTCAAGACCCTTGAACTGATCGCGTGTGCCCAGTTTTTCCTTGGCCCTGCCAAGGATTGAGACGCAAACAGATTTCTCGTCTTTCTGATAATGAACGAGCGCCGCAGCGGTCAGGATTAGGCCTTGAATCGTATCTCGGTCGGCGCCTGTTGCGGGATGCCAGATCTCCTCCAAGACTTCGTGAGCTTCCCAGAACCTCTCTTGGTTGAACAGATCGATTCCTTCTCGCAACGCTTCGTCCTCCGCTCGGGTAAAAATTCTGGATTCAAGGGATCTGAGCGTTACGACCTTGGAGATTTTGCCTTCTAGAAGGCTCTTGGTTCTGCCGAGATCGGATGGCGCCGCGAAGAGGTCGAGCTCGATAGCGGTCGTGCTCACCCTGAGGTTGCCGATCTTCTCGTTAGGCTCCAGTAATTCTCGGATCTTCGCTTCCAGCATCCGCACGTCTTTCGGCGCGTAAGCTTGGTTGTTGTCAAGCCTCACAAGATATCTCATCACTTTCCCCCATGCATCGGTTTGCCTGTACTAGTTGAACTCCTGATCGCGAAGGAACTTGATTCGAAGAAGTTCCTCGCCTGTCAATGGGGGGGATTCCGAGGATACGAGATCTTCTTCGACCTGTTCACGCGTCTTCATTCCAGGGATTACTGTCGATACGTCTTTGTGGTCGAGGACGAATCTTATCGTTGCCTGCGCGAGCGTTCGAGTGTTAGATTCCAGGAATCTCAGCTTGTCCGCTGCTAGTGTGAGTTGTGAGATGTAGTCAGGGGGAAAATTGTGCCGAATGTCTCCCTGGAGGAAGGCGGATTCCGCCTTCAGTTTGCCCGCGAGGAATCCGTTCGCTAGCGGTTCTCGGGCGATGATCCCGACATTGTTCTTCGTCGCTTCGCGAAAGAGCTGATTCTTGGCGTCCTGTCGTAGGACATTAAATGCGACTTGGATGGTTCCCAGTTCACGGTCTCTCATTGCGAGAAGCCCTTCCTGTTGATCGTGTATCGAGATCCCATAGTGCCTAATTTTTCCCGCGGCCTTGAGTTTCTCAAGAGTCTTGAAGATCCTCCCGTCTTTGACCAGTTGGATTGGGGGGTTGTGCAGCTGGTAGAGGTCAATGTAGTCAGAGCCTAGTCGTTCACAGCTTTTCCCGAGGGCAAACTCGAGATAGTCCGGGTTGAAGTTCATTCTAGGAGTTCCGTGATAAAAGTCGCCACCGACCTTCGTGGCGATTATCACCTCCGATCGATGTCCCCTGAGAGCTTGCCCAAGCAGTTCCTCGCTGTGTCCGTGACCGTATACGTCGGCAGTGTCGAAGAAGTTGCATCCTAGTTCTAGCGCCTTTTCCACCGCTGCCAGTGACTGCTTGTCATCGGTGGTCCCGTAGCTGTTCCCGTGGGCGTTGCCGCCTATCGCCCACGCACCGAAGCCCACTTCGCTAACCTTGAGTCCCGTCTTTCCTAGAACTCTGTACTTCATCTGCGCTTTCAAGAGCGCCCCATTAGGGTCAATAGATTAACCTTGAATGAAATAGACGAAGAAGGACAAGATTCGTCCCGTCCCAGCAATCTGCATCCTTAGAGGTCTTGACGGAGGTGCTCAGTGCCTTGAAGGCCGGCTCCTGCCTCGTTTCCAAAAAAATAAGCATGCTTTTCTCGACCCCCGGGGGTGGTCGATTTCCGCGCGCCCCGCCCTTCACGAAACGAGCGTTCCGAGACGTGTGTGGGCTCTGGGGAGGCGGGAGAAGCACGCTTTGCAGAATCTTTGCTACGATTGTGCATCGGGGTGCATCATGCACAAGGTCAGAGGTTACAGTTCGTTGATAGTCTACAAGCGTGGGTTACCTGTCAGGATGAACTTTGGCAGTAAACACATCGCCAAAGCCAACAGCAGCCTTCGCGCTGTCAGCGCTCGCAGGGATAATCACCCTGATCAGTGCCTTCATC
>WNGG01005163.1_pt1 | contig 25939 bp, 23 predicted proteins | sample 5400661 | NCBI WGS metagenome assembly WNGG01 (sample SAMN13153372, study PRJNA577476) | soil metagenome | isolation source: 100 cm soil or saprolite under Garry oak tree replicate 1 | place: USA:California | collected 2016-06-15
CTGTCCGAGCCTGCCACGCTGCTCATACTCGCTTTTCCGCTTGGCGCGCTCGCTGGCTGGGGCGCCACGGCCGCGCTTGGTGATGCCCTGCTGCGTCCAGGTACCCAGGTCGAGTTGCCTGGGTTCGGCTGGGCCGCGGCCGCTGTGGCGACCGCCGGGGGGCTCACCGCGGTAGTCCTCGCCGCGCAGCGCACGCTGCGTCGGCCCGTCGTCGAGCAGTGGCGGCGGGCCGGACGGCGGGCCGCGGAACGCGGCTGGATCATCGACGCCATCCTTGTCACAGGCGCCGCAGCAGCACTAGTTGACCTGGCCGCCAGCGGCCAGATCGGCTCCGCCCGCCGTGGTGCGCTCGGGCTTGTGGTGCCTGGCCTGCTCGGCCTGGCCGTCGGTGTGATCGCCTCGCGGCTGCTTCCGGTGGCCTGCCGGGCCGCTTATGGCCACACCAGCCGCCGCGGCGGTATCGGCCGCTTCCTTGCGCTGCGTCAGATGGCGCGGCGGCCAGGCGGCGTACGGACAACCATGGTGCTCGGTGTCTCGTTCGCCCTAGCCGCCTTCGCCATCGCGGCCTGGCTTGTCGGCCGCAGCAACTACCGGCTGGTCGCCGAGACCCAGGTCGGGGCGTCCGACGTGCTGACCGTCCAGGTTCCTGACCGCAGGGACCTTGGCGAGATCGTCGACAGCGTTGACCCGGGCGGGCGGCTCGCGACCGCAGTGGATGAGTACACGAGCCTGACAAGCGGCAGCAGTGGGCAGACGACGTTGGGCGTGGACCCGCAGCGGTTCGCCCGGATCGCGGCCTGGCAGGCCAGCCTTGCCCACGCTCCGCCGCGACGGTTCGCTGCGGAGCTCGACCCGCCTGAGCCGCCCGCGGTCACGCTGGCCGGCGATGAGCTACGGGTCAAGGTGACCGTGCGGACGCTTACCCCGGTCGGCCGGGATCTCGTTGCCGAGGTGCTGGTTCCTGGCGCAACAAGTGCCACGCCGGTCGATCTCGGCAAGCTCCCTTCGCACGGCGCCATCACCTTGACCGGTCGGCTTGCCGGGTGCCCGTGCACGCTCCAGGATCTGTACGTGAGCCCGCCGTTTGGTCAATCTCCGCCGGTGGTCACCGGCACGCTGGTCTTCAACAGCTTGCAGGTGCGCGCCCGTGGCCGATGGACCACTCTGCCTGGCGTGTTCGCCAGCACGCCCGCGGGGTCGCCCGGCCAGGCTGGCACCGCCCGTTGGCGGGCGGGGACCAGAGATAACCCGCCCGATGATCTGACCGCTGGACCGGCTGGTCTGCAATGGCACTTCACGACGCCGGGCAGGGAGAACGCTGAGATCGTGCCGGTGGATCGGCCGGTGCCATTGCCGGCAATCGCGTCCGCAGCTCTGCTCGGTGGCCGAACAGGCAACTTCACCATCCCTGGGCTTGATGGAAATCAGCTAGCCGTCCGGGTCATTGCCGCTGCTGCGGCGGTGCCTGGTGCGCCTGCGCACGGTTTCATCGTCGACCGGCGGTACGCAGAACTCGCGGCTGGTGGCAATCTCTCGCAGGTGACACAGCAGGTCTGGCTTGCGGTCGGCGCGCGGCGCCTGATCGAAGCACGGCTGGCAGCCTCCGGCGTGCGTGTGATTTCCGCGCAGAGCACGGGTGCGGAGGCCGCACTGCTCGGGCGGCAGGGGCCGGGCCTGGCCAGCGTGCTCTTCCTCAGCGATGCCGCAACGGCGGCGCTGCTTGCCGCGGGCGCGGCGATCCTCGGGATCTACCTGTCCGCACGCAGACGGCGGTATGAGTATGCCGCGCTCGCCGCGGCGGGCGTCCGCGGCCGCACGCTGCGCGGGGCACTCGCGGCCGAGCAGCTTGTGGTGCTCGGCTTCGGCACCGTCGTCGGGATTGGCACCGGTCTCGCCGCAGCCGCGGTGGTGCTGCGCAGTGTGCCCGAGTTCGTCTCTCAGCCCGCCGCGCCACCGCTTTCCTATGTGCCGGCGACCGGACAGCTCGCCGCGCTGCTCGGCGTGGCAGTTGGCGTCTTGCTCGTCGCGGCGGTGGCGGCGGGCGGAGCGCTGATCCGTGGCGTGGACCTTGATCAGCTGCGGGAGGCCCCACCGTGACCATTACTGATACGCCCGCTGCCGCTGGCGCGTCGGCACCGGTGATCTCTTGTGAGAACCTGGTCCACGTCTACGGCGCGGCCGGGCAGGAGGTGACCGCGCTGCGCGGGGTCGACCTGGTCGTGGAGGAGACGGAGACGGTTGCGGTGCTCGGGCCGTCTGGTGCGGGGAAGTCCACGCTGCTTTGGCTGCTGGCAGGCCTGTTGCGCCCCACCGCGGGCGTTATGGACGTGTGCGGTCGGCGGCTCAGCGAGCTTTCCCAGCGGACCGCCGCTGACCTGCGGCTGCGCCAGGTCGGTGTCGTGCTGCAGAATCCGGTGCGCAACCTGCTGCCGTTCGAGACCGCCACCGGTAACGTGCTGTTCGCCCAGGCACCGACGCGGCGAACGGGCGCCAACAAGCGCCGCCGCGCCGCGGCGCTGCTGGATGCGGTGGGGCTCGCCCGGGTGGCACACCGGACCGTCCGGCGGCTGTCCGGCGGTGAGCAGCAGCGTCTCGCGGTCGCCGTCGCGCTCGCCAATGGGCCGCGGCTGCTTCTCGCCGACGAACCAACGAGCCAGCTTGACCACCAGTCGGCGGCGGCGGTGATTGATCTGCTCAGGTCGGCCAACCAGGATCTTGGCACCACCATGGTCGTGGTCACACACGACCCAGCGGTTGCGACTGCGCTCGGGCGCACGGTGACGATTCGCGACGGACGGGTAGGCGCCGAGGGCCGGTCGGGCGAGGACTACGTGGTCGTCGGCCGGGACGGCACGGTTCAGCTGCCTCCAGAGATGCTGGACCTGCTACCGCCGGGGTCGCTGGCCCGGGCCGTCCGCACGCAGGCTGGCGTGGAGCTGCGCCCGACCGACCTCGAGGGACCCTCGGCCGCTAGCGGGGACGCGGGGTAGCCATGCTCACCGCACACGCACTGCGGTACGTGCGAGACGATCAAGTGATCCTCGCCGGGGTGGATGTCGCCGTCGGCGCCGGAGAACGGCTGGCGGTTACCGGGCCGTCAGGTTCGGGCAAGACAAGCCTGCTCGCGTTGCTCGCCGGGCTTGCGTCCCCGACGGCGGGCGAGATCTATCTCGATGGCACCCGGCTCGCATCCACGCCGGGGCCGGGCCCCGGGGTGGCCGTGGTGCTGCAGGGCTACGGCCTGGTCCCGCTGCTGACCGCGGCAGAAAATGTAGAGGTGGCGCTGCGCGCGGCGGGCACGGCGCCGGCGGCTGCCGTTCCGGCCGCGCGTGCGGCGCTGGCAGATGTCGGACTCGATGCGCATGCCGACCAACTCGCGGAGGAACTCTCCGGCGGCCAGCAGCAGCGGACCGCGGTCGCCCGTGCGCTCGCGCTCAAACCGCGGCTGCTCATCGCCGATGAGCCGACCGCCGAACTGGACCCCATATCCCGTGCGCTGGTCCTTGCCCGGCTGTCCGGTTTCGCCGCCAGCGGCGGCACGCTTATCCTTGCCACCCACGATCCAGAGGTCGCCGCAGGCTGCGACCGTGTCCTCGACCTCGGCCAGGCGTAAGCAGCGTCCGGCCGGACCCCGTTGGGGGCCCTGCCGGACCTAAGTAGCGTCCGGCCGGACCCGTCGGGGTCCGGCCGGACGCGAGAGCGTGAACTAGTTACGGACAGGGATTGTTGATCGTGCGTGCGAAGTTGTGGTACCGCAGGTCGAACCCGTAGTTAGTGAGTTCGAGCGGCCCCCAGCCGGCTTGCTCGCCACCAAAGTTGCTGAGCTGGCCTGGTATGTCGTTGGTCAGCGCCCAGGCGCACCGCTCACCAGCAAGGCTGTGCGCTGGTGGCCTGAGCAGGTGGTACCAGGGGTAGAAGGCGTTCGGTGGCGGGTTAGTGCAGCCCGCGCCCGTGTGGTGGTCGCAGGCGAGCCCCCCGCGATTGTTGGCCTCCTCGATCCGAGGAAGGTCGGTCTCGAAGCGGGTAGTTGGATATGTCTGCGTAGCAGCCCCGGACGAGTCCAGGCTGCGCGGCGAGGAGATGAAGTTGGGTGTCGGGAAGTTGGAGCTGCCGTCCGGCCAGTCGGCATGGTAGGGGAACCCGTCGAAGTCAGAGTCCGAACCGAGGCAGCCGGGAATGACCGGGCCGGTGAAACAGGGCTGGTCTTCGTTTGGATTGGGCAGGCCAGCATCCGATGCCGCGTCTGGGGACTCGAAGTGGCCGGTTTCCACGTCGTAGGCGACGTTGTCTGTGTGCGCGGACCAGGTGGTCCACGCGGTGGGCTGGCCGTTCGCCAGCGGAGCTGAGGCGGTGTCATACATGGCGTGGAACGCGTATGGCGCGCCGTTGCAGGTGAGGTTCACCGGGTCGAACAGGATGTGCCTGAACCCGTTGGCCCTGCTGGCGGTCATGAAGCCCTGCTGGTGTGTGGTGAGGTCGGTGACCACGGTGAGGTACCCAACGGGGGTGTCACGCATGTCCACCTGGATCGTGTCGCCCGGGTTCATCACAAGCACGTCGGGTGTTGGGGTGAATGTGCCATTTGTCTGCTGGTCGGGCCCTGGCGGGCCGATCGGCGTGCCGCTGTGGGTGATGAAGGCAAAGTTGACTGGTTCTGGACAGTTCGGGTTGGCGATCGCGTTGGGCGGGCTGCCTGGTCCGTGCAGCGCACCGTACTGTGCCTGCAAGCTGTCGATCGTCAGCGCCGCACACCAGTGCGTTTGATCGCACGAGATGGTAGGCGCGTAGCCAGGCGGGTAGAACTGCAGCTCAGTGAATGCTGCCCCGGCGTGGTCGGGCTGTGGCGGCACCTGGATGTTGCCGTTACTGTCCGGACGGCAGACCTTCGTGCCCTCTGGATAGCTCTCGTTGTCGCACATCGTGAGGCCGAACCAGATGGCCGGGGTTAGCTGGAAGAAGTGGACGGGTCCGGTGAACGACCCGCTGGCCGGGGCGCTTGGCTCCTTCGGCAGCACCATGCGGTAGGTCATGCTGTTGCCCGAGCCATGCTTGTGCGAGAAGAAGCCGATGTCGGGTTCGTCGTGCCCGATATAGTGGCCGTTGTCGAGGAAGCCCTCGTCGTCGTTGGCGGCGATCTCCGTACAGATCATGTAGCGGAACGTCTTCTGCAGCGGGCTGAAACCATTGCAGTCCAAGCCACCGCGGGGATTGACATGCTGGGTACGCTGTGGCGCTGAGGTCCGTGCCGCGGCAGGTAGAGCGCTGACGGTGAACGCGGCCAGCAACAGTGAGCTGATTAACGCGACTTTGCGCATGCTCCCTCCTCTGCCCGGATCAGGGCGTTGGCGCGGTTGGGGGCGTTGCGGATCACCCCCCCGGTGGTGAAGTCTTCCCTCGTCTGCGGGTGCTGTCCAGACTCCGAAGATCCCAATGTCCCGGTTCGCCTTGCTCACCAGGCGTCATGCGCCGAGATAACTTGGCCGAAGATGTCGTCTCATGATCCCTGCCGTGGCCGTCCGGTCAATGTACGATCGCGCGCATGAATCCACTTTCGGGTGTCCTCGAGGAGGCGTGGCGGCTCTACCGGAACCATGCCGCGCACCTGCTCACCATCGCCTTTGTCATATATCTGACCGCCGCGGTCATCGCGGCGATTCTCACCGCGTTCGCGGGCCTGTTCGGCGCGCTGCTGGCCAGCATCGTGGAGATCATCGCGGCATTCCTCGTGCAGGCCGCACTGGTCAAGGCCGTGCAGGACGTGCGGGATGGCCGCGTTGACCTGTCCCTGGGCGAGACGGTCTCCGCGGCGACGCCATACCTTGGCCGCGTCGCTGGAGCGTCTATCCTTGCCGGTATCGCGATCGGCCTCGGCTTTGTGTTTTTGATCATCCCCGGTCTGTACCTGCTCACCATCTGGTCGCTGATCGTGCCGGCCATCGTGATCGGCCAGGCCGGAGTGTTCTCCTCGTTCAGTCGCAGCTTCGAGCTTGTGCGCGGCTTCGGCTGGCAGGTTTTCGGCACGTACGTGCTGGTATTCCTGATCCTGATCGTGGTGAGCATCGTGCTGCAGATAATCTTGATCGCCCTGCCCGCGCTGGTAAGGCATGGCATCAGCACGGTGGTGTCTGGGACTCTCGTCGCCCCGTTGCTCGCCCTTGTGGTCACGTTGATCTACTACCGGCTCGTTGCTGCCCACAGCGGCGGAGCAGCGCCCGACGCCGGACCAGGGATGGTCTGAGATCCTCGCGGGCGGCCCGTGGGAGGTTATGGGCCGTTGCTGGGTGGCGGCAGACCGCCCACTTGGCACCGCTTGCGCGGGCCCCGTGGCACCGCTGCGCGGCGGTGAGGGGCGGGCGTGGCGCGCGAGGGTCATCATGAAGTCGTCAGGAAGCTGGAGGATCTCGCTCAGGGTCAAGTGAAACTGTTGAGGCCGCAATACGCCAGCTTGAAGCTTCCGCCCAGCTGCTTGAGGGGAACAGCGGTGGGCCACCAAAGTGTCCTGCGGGCTGGTTCAGAATTGAACTCTTGTCTCGCATTTCGAGATTGATCTTGAGTAGCTCTGTCCGTATCTCGCAATGTGAGACGCCTCGTGAATTTTGAAACAGCCCGTGTGTGGCGCCTGATGCGCGATCGATACCGCCATGGCGCGGCTGCCAACCGTAACCATTCCGCTCGCAGGCGCCCAGGCAGCATGATCCGCTAAGGCGATGACTCAGCTCTCATGATCACGGAACCTTTTCCAGGAATGAGCGGGAAAAGGGTTCCGTGATCACGAGATTAGGGGCCACTCCGAGCCTGCCACCATCGATGGCCCCGCACATCAGGAAGGAGCAACACCCCAGGTGACTGTTCCTCGAAGCCTTGAGCGACCACACCCTCCGCGACCTGACCGTCATCAACCCCGACGCCGCAGTCACCGACATCGCACGCAAGCTCACCCACCACACCGGCCCAGTCACCATATGCAGCGGCCTCCGGCACTTCTACGGCGTACCCCATCCAGCTTCCCCCTGTCCTAAACCGGGCCGCTCCTGGATAACGCCGCGACTGGCTAACCCGTAGCCGGCGCCGCAGGGCCGCCCGCGCCCGGCGTCACCTGGCGGTCAACTGCCGTGTACCGCCACGCCGCGCATGTCTTGTCCCGCTCCGCCGCCTTCTCCTCGTATAGCCAGTTCAGCGCCGCCTGCACGACGTACACCGGTAGCCCAGTACGTGTCGCCACGTCTCGGATCGTCACCGCATGCCCAGCGTGCCGCAGCACTCGCACCACCACGACAGCGTGCATTGCCCCCATTACCTCACGCCGTCCTCGGTCTCGGCTAACTCGCTCAGCCTCACCACCAGCGCGCACAGACGGCGCTCGGCCTCCTCGCCCCTTGAGCCCCAGCCACCCATGCTGTCCACATCATGGGAGCCGCTCGACATAACCGACGGCACGCCCGTGATGCTGCCCGAGGAAGGCCCGCACGCCGGTAAGGGCGTCATCGCCCGGATGGCCGCCATCGGCCACCACATCACCGGCGCCGAGGAAGCCGTCACCGCCCGGCCCGTCCTCGCCGACGAGGCCAGCCGCCTGCACATCCCCCTCGGCGCAGCCGTCCTCGCCATCGCCCGCAGCTACGCCACCGCACAGCGCCCCGTAGAAACCGCCGACATCGTCATCCCGGCCGAACGATGGGCACTCGTCTACCAAATCCCTGTCGGCAACTAGATGCGCGCCCGCCCACCATGCGTACCTCTGCCTCGCTGGGGCCGGGGGGACCGGATTTTACCCACCTGCGTCGGGCTGGGACCCTAAGCGAGGGCGCCGGCGGCGCTACGAGGGGCAGCCAGGGCTTCCCCGGCCGCCTTGGCCAGCGTACGGCTCCCCTCGCTCCCAGCCCGCCGCGGGACACCGGCCAAATACGGGCCCGCCCTCCCGCCGCCAACGGGCCGCGGCGCCGCCGCCGCCGGCTTATATTCCCAGTAACACCGGCCGGGTGGTTATGGGCCGTGGCTGTCCGCACCGGAGGCTGTGCGTGGGCGCAGCGCGTGCGCACGAAGCGCCGCATGTGCGGCCGCCCTGCCAGGTGCGGTCAGCCGCGTGGTGGCGAGGCTGCGGCGCCGCTCAACGAGACCGAGCAGGTTCAGGCGTCGGTAGAGTTCGCCGAGCAGCCATCCGGCGGCTTCTGCGTCAATGGGCTGGCCCGTGTCAGGACTGTGCCAGCCCTCGGCGGCCATGGCATCGGCGACAGCAGCGGTAAGGCTCGCGTGGTCGGTGTTGCGCCCAGCGAGCAGGAGCATCAGGGCGATTTCCCCCGCGGCGGCCTCGGCCCTGCTGGCGGGAAGCAGCGTCGGCATGACAGCTGACCACAATGTCGGCGCACCTGCGCTGGCGAGCTTCTTTCCCGCCACCGTCGGCAGCATCCGCCGTCCTTGCCTGCGGATGGCTCCGAGCTCGCGAACCATGGTGCGCAGGGTCCACGCCTCGACGATGTCGGACTCTGAACGCGGCCTGCCCGTCGAGGTTAGCCAGCCGAATCGCTGACAGCCTTCGCCGACGACCGCGCGGGCAAGCGTGTGGCTGTGGGTGAGCGGAATGCCGCCGTCACCGACTGCCTTGCGCAGCAGCCAGCTGACTGGCGCAAGCAATTGCTGTGCCTGCCTGGGCACGGGGACGGGCTCGGCAAGCTGATCGGCGAACGCGGCGGTGAGCCGACCGCGAGGACTGCCGTGCGAGCGGACCCAGTCTTGCAGACGTTCGGCATGGATACGCTGCAGCCAGCACTCGCCGCCCAGGTCATTGCGTGGCATGGTGAGGAACGCGACCGCGGCCTGCTGCGCCGCCTGACGCCAGCCGCGGTTTCCAGGGGTGAATTCGCCGGCGGCTATCGTCATCTCCAGGCGAGTGGCCGTGGCGAACAGGGCAGAGGTTTCGTCCTTGCCCATCACCTCTCCCCAGATGAGCCCAGGGACATCGGGGGGATCGACCCCGGAAACGGCTCGGGCTGCCGCCATGGCCTTCAGGCCTTCCTTTCGCGCCCGGTCCCATGCCGCCAGCACGTTGCCTGTCGTTTCTGATGTGCAAACCCGCGCGTACCTGGGCATCTCGAGTAGCTCGAACAACGCCCCGAGAGCCTCGGCCAGCTGCAGGTGCTCCGCCAGGTTGCAGCTCCACTTGTCGGGCAGCCGGTACCACAGCCACTCGCACAAACCGTACAAAGTGACAGAGTCTGGTCCAGCGCCCCAGGTCAGGGAGGCAAACGCGGCCCGCGCCGCGTCTGCTTCGTGCTGATCTCTGCGGGCGAGTTGGTCTAGCGCCGCATCCACCAGGTCGTCACCAGTCGTGTCTGCCATCGCCACCTCTCTGCCCCACCGTAGCCGCCTCCGCGCCGCTGCTGTGCCTTGCCCGCGCACAACGGCCGGTTTCCTGCTGCCCGCCGCCAGGTCTGCGTTGGTCCTGGCCGGGCTGGTAGGCGAGCTTGGTTGCGCTGCGCGCGCAGCCATCCGGGATCACAGGACGGCGCAGCCGACGATCCGCGGATGCCTCCGTTGTCCTCACCCGATATGGGTGATTGCAACGCTTAGTAATCAAAGGCGCCGGAGAGGGCCACGGCGCGCTTGTTCACCCCTGCGGGGTGACGCCGCTGAGTAAGTGGCCGGCAACTGTGGGTACTCAGCAGGCCATGCCGGGCCTATGTGAGGCCCGCCAGCGGGACATGACTGATCGCGACCGGGAGCCCAGGGAAGGCAATGGGGGGAGTACGGCTACCCGCTGGCGCATGCGGCCTGCCCGCAGATCCCCGCAGATAAAGGAGGCAAAGGTCTCATGCGCATCAGGAATGCTGTAGCTGCGGTTGCTGCTGCCGCCCTGCCGCTCGCGTCGCTGGCTCTTGGCGGGAGCGCAAGCGCGGCGACGCCATCGTGTACGGTCGGCATCAGCTCTAGCACGTTCTTCAACTGTCTGACGCCGTTCAACCAGGAGTTCGGAACCGACTACGTGTTCGACGTGTACCGAGCGCAGGCAAGAGTCGGCCAGCCGGTCATCTTGTTCAAGAACAGCACGCACGACGGTGCGGAGGACTTCTCCTATTACTTCGATGGCACAGTCGATGAGCTCTACAGCCTCGGCCTTGTGTCGGCAGGGCTTGAACTCCGCTACTCGGGGAACTTCGCGTTCGAGGCTGAGTACACGCCTTACGGGCGTCCAACCAACCTGTGCGTGGGCGTTCCCTTCACCGCCGGCCGGGGAACCCCGGTCGTCCTGGAGCCGTGCGGCTCGTCGTCGAAGGTCGTGTGGATCGCCGACGATGCCGAGTCGAACTGCCCGCCCACCGGTAACGGCCTGCCTGACGGGTACGTGCCGTTCATCAACGGTTCGGACACGAACTTCTCTCACCCGTACGTGCTGAACTACCCGGGCAACGGTGTCGCGCCATGGGACCGGCCGCGCCCCGTGCTGACCACCGACAACCTGTCGATTTACTCCGACGGGACCGTGTTCGACAACCAGATGTGGGGTCTTACCTACAGCGGGCCGCAGCAGGCGTTCCCACCGCCCTGCTCGCCGTTCTTCGGCCAGGCCTGACCGCGAGGCGGTCAGCCACGTTCTGAGCCGAATGTAGGCAGAAACGTCTGGCTGGTACGAAGCTAGATCGTCCAGCCGGTACGGAGCTGGTAGGTAGCTAGCACGCGAGACGAAGCCGGGCCGGGGCATATGCCCCGGCCCGGCTTCGCCCTAACCGCGATGAACCTCCCGGTTAGCTGGCTGCAACTACTGGCGAGGTGTCGCAGCCAGACTGGTGCCCACCGCACAACCACGATGGGGGGCACCGGTCTCATGCGCATCAGGTATGCCGCTGCCGTGGTGGCCGCGGCCACCGTGTCATTTGCAATCGCGTTCGGTGCACCAGCAGACGCGGCGACGCCGCCCTGCCGCCATAGTGCCCCCAGTCTGGCCACTAGCTGTGTCGCACCATTCACACAGGAGTTCGGGCCATCGTTCGCGCTTGACGTGCTCCGGGCGCACGCGCGGGTCGGCCAGCCGATCATCCTGTTCCGTGCGAGCACGCACGACGCCGCCGAGGATTTCTCCTATTCTCTTCAGGGTACGGTCGAAGATTTCTACCGCCGCGGCCTGATGTCGCCAGCGATGATGCTGCACTACTCCGGGTTCCCGGCCTTCGAGCTGGAGTACACACCTTATGGGCGTGGCACAGACCTTTGCGCAGGCGTGGCAAGGACCGCGCGCACATCTACGCCGGTAAGCCTGCAGCCATGCGGAGCATCGGCAAGAACCGTGTGGGTCCTGGACTTTTTTGATGTCAAGGACCTTCCGGTGGTTTCCGGCTTTCCCGGCCCGCCGCTCGGTTATGTGCCGGTGATTAACGGTTCGGACACCAACTTCTCTCACCCGTATGTCGCGACGTACCCGGCGGCCGGCGCCGCACCGCAGGACCTGCCGCGACCACAGGTGGTCACCGCCAACCTGACAGAATTCTCCGACGGGACCGTGTTCGACAACCAGATGTGGGGCATTCCACAGGCCGGCGCTTCGCCCGGCCCTCCGGCAACCTAATAGTTGGGCGCGTGACAGAAATCATGCGCCCGTTCACGCGTCCGTTCACGCGCGGTCACGCACGCGTTCACACACCGGGTCACGCACTCGTTCGCACACCGGGTCACGACAGAGAGCGGATGCATGTTCTCTATCGGGCCAAAACTGAACGTAAAGCGCATTATCGCTTTGCTTACCCGCGCAATTGGTGGTTAGACTCCGCGGTGGGTCGAAAATCTGGCCGTTGGATGGAAGTTACTGTCCGCGCGCCCAGATGCACCATTTAAGCCGGGGTGACCATTTTTGGGAAATGTGAGTTATCAGCGACGTTAAGGACACTCGGGGGCGGAAATATGTCGAGGATAACGATCGTCGGCGCCGGCGTGGTGGGACGCGCGACCGGAATGGGGTTCATCGAGCACGGTAACGATGTGACGTTCGTCGACGTGGACGAGCTGACGGTCAGCCAGCTCACCAAACAGGGCTACACGGCGATCTACCCGGCTGACCTCGAGCTAATTGATGTAGACGCGGTATTCGTCTCAGTGACGGCGCCGACCATGCCTGCAGGCATCGACCTGAACTATCTTCAGCACGCCTGCAAGTCATTGGGCATGGCGCTCGCGGAAAGTGACACGCGGCCAGTCATCGTATTCCGGTGCACCATGCCGCCTGGCACGACCCGCGACTTCCTTATCCCGCTGCTTGAAGAATCGTCTGGTAAGAAATCCGGCATCGGCTTTGGTGTCTGCTACAACCCCGAGTACCTGCGCGCCTACTGTGCGGAGAAGGATTTCATGCACCCCCGCGTGGTGACAATAGGACGGAACTGTAGTGGTGGCGGTGAGTTCACCCAGAAAATATCAGAGATCTATGCTCCGTTCGGTGCTCCGCTGTACTACTGCACATACGAGGAGGCCGAGTTCCAGAAGTATGTGCATAACCTGTTCAATGCGACCAAAATTTCGTTCTTCAACGAGATGCGGCGCACAGCGGAACGCCTGGGTGTCGACCCGCGTACGGCGCTGGCTTGCACGGCGCTCACCGCCCAGGGGATGTGGGACGCGTCGTACGGCGTACACGATCACGGGCCCTATGGCGGAGCTTGCCTGCCGAAGGACGTCGCCGCCTGGCTTGCTCTTGCCGAACAGCGTGGCATCCCCGCGCCCCTGGTCAGCGCGGTGCGCGAGGTCAACCGGTCGTGTGGGGGAAGCTAATGCGGGGCGTTGTAATCGGCGCATGGCTGGTACCGCTCATCGAGCTCATCATGCTCGCAGTCGGGCAGATTTGGTACCGGCTGAGATTCGACTGGGCACCGTGGAAGTTTAGCCGCCTCATCATCCAGATCACGACGACTGGACGGGAGGAGGTACGAGTCAACCAGATCATCTCGGAAATCCGGTCCTTCCGCCTGTCGATGCCGTATCAGATCTGGGTCGTCAACGAGCCGGGTATGGCTGACAGCTACCCATGCGCGGATAGGGTCTTGACCGTGCCGGCAAGCTTCACCGCGCGATCTCAGTACAAGGCGCGGGCCCTGGAGTTTTCGCGGCGCGAGCGGCAAAGGCTCAGCCTGAACGGAGCGGACACGAAGATTCTCTTTGTGGACGACGACACATCGGTGACGGCGGGCTACATCGAGCGTTCATTCGGCGCAGATTATGATATTTGTCAAGGGGTAACAGCGCCGCGGGTGCACTACGGGTCACTTCCTTTCCAGCATTTCTGGCTGAGCCATTTCGACGATCTAAGAACACGGGGATGCCTAATCTATTGTGCGTTCTTTCAGGGTTTCGTGGGTAAGCCTCTCCATGTCCACGGTGAGGGTCTTTGTATTACGGGCGCCACCGAGGAAAAGGTTACGTGGAACTACCCTGTATTTGCGTCAGAAGATCTGACATTTGGCCAAAACGCCGCACACATGGGGTGTAAGTGGGGATTCTTCCACGAGTATGTTCTGCTCACCTCACCTTGGCGTTGGGAGGACTTCAAAAAGCAACGGAAGAGATGGCTCTGGGGCAACATTCATGCCATCACCCATCGTGACGTGCTGCCCTTCTGGCAGGCCGTCTTGATTGCCGCGAAGTATCTGTTCGGCTGCACCCTGACCATCATCTCGCTCATCGCCGCTGTACTGCGGCTGATGCACCTCTATGTGCCACCGCCGCATGTGACGGCGGTCTTCTGGCTGTCACTCATCACCTGGCTGGCCGTGTTCGGCCTCAGCGGCTGGATCAATAGCGCGGACGGCCCGGTCGCGGCCAGGCGCCACGCTGGCAAGTCCCGTCGGCTTGCGTACCGTTGCTGGCATGTTGCCATGGCGGTGATGGCCTGCCCGCTCACGGCTCTGATGTCGGTCGTTGTCTTCATGCTTGCGCTATTGGAGGGAAACCCGAAACGTTTCGAGGTCATCCCGAAGACCGCACCGGCCGCGGTCTCGGCGTCGAGCACGAGCTAGTGGTAGTGATGGGACCTGCATTAGATGCTTTCCAGGCTTCGTATTATCGGGATTCATCTGCTGATCATCGCCGCCGTCAGCGGCGCTGCCGCTGCCGCGTCGCTCACGTTCGCGCGGATGCCGCAAACCACGCGAGTTCACCCTTTCCCTATCCTGCCCGCGCGGGGCGAGCCGGCGATCACCGCCGGGCCGGCCTGGCTCGCCATGAAGGGAATACCGTCGGACGTCCGCGCGGCTCGCCTGCGGCGGCGATCCGCGGCGGTACGGGTGATCGTCGTCGCACCGTGGCAGGTCACGCTCCGCGCGGGAGGCCGGGTGGTGCGGTCGTTCCATGCGTCGCAGCGATCGCCGAGCCTGACGCAACTCGTGCGGCTCATCGCCGAGAGCTCATGGATCGCCAGCCCACAGCCGGGCGTGACCTACCTCAAGGCGGGTCTGGTGGTGACCGCGGGCACTTCGCTGACAGTCGCGCCACCGTCCGCGCGCCTGGTACTCGCCGACAGGCCGGGTGTTTTCCTCTACGCAGATCATGGCGCGCTGACGATCAAATTCGCCACTGTCGAATCGACCCGGCCGCAGTACACGGGCGCCGATCAGCATTCGTACATGCAGATTACCCACGCCCGCCTGATCGGGCTCGGCTGGGACTGGAGCGACTCCTACGGCGTGGCGTGGAAGAACGGCTCGACGGGCGGCGCCACCGGCTCCACCTTCAGCCGCAATTACTTTGGCCTTTACACCGGCAGCGTTTCGGGGCTGACATTCAGCCGTGACATCGTGGCAAAGAACTACTTCTACGGTTTCGACCCGCACACCTACAGCCAGAACCTGACAATCACAAAGAATACGGTGACAGGTAACGGCCGGCATGGCATCATCTTTTCTGGGCATGTCACCGGTAGCATCGTTGCGGACAATATCGTCCACGGCAATGCGGCAAACGGCATCATGATGGATGAATCATCAACCGGGAACGTGATCCGCGATAACGTCGTGACAGGAAACCACGGTGACGGGATCGTCTTGGCGAGTTCACCCGCCAACCGGATCGCGGGCAACATCGTCCGGGGCAACCGGGTGGGTCTGCGCCTGACCCGCACCGGGCCGCACAGCGTGCGGCTGGTCGGCAACCTCGTCGCCGGCAATAGCCTGAATGCCGAGGGCATCGCGGGCACGGCTGGAAATACGATCGCCAGTAACACACGGCTGGTATGGAGCGGCGACACCCTCGCGGTCATCTGGGCGCTGACCGTGGCGCTGGCCACGGTGACGCTTATTTCGCTGCGGTCGTGCCTGCTGAGCGAAGCCAGATGAAGCGGCTGGGTCTTGTTGCACTTGCCCTGCTCGCCGCGGCCTGTGGCGGCCATGCGCCTGCCGCACCTACCTTCCCCCAGCCGCAGTTGGGCATCGACGTCTTGTGGTACCGGCATCCGGAAGACTCTGCCGCCACAATCCAGGACAAGGCCGCGCGGATCGTCAGTTACATCGACAACCTGCACGCGAACGCGATCTCTATCTCATTTCCGTTTTACATGCGCAGCCAGAGTGCCAGCCGAGTCTTCCACCGCAGTGCCACTCCCACCCCGCAGGACCTGGCCGTTCTTATCGATGACGCAGCAGCACTCGGGCTGAGCGTGAACGTGCGGCCGTTGCTGAACCAGGACGCGATCGGCGGATGGCGCGGCGCCATCCACCCAGCCAACACAGGCGAATGGTTCGCGAGCTATGCGAAGTTCCTCGCCCCATACCTGGCCATGGCCAGCGCCCACCGGGTGACAAGCTTCACTGTCGGGGCAGAGCTTTCATCGCTGGCCGAGGACCCGAGCTGGAACGCCCTGGACGCGCGGGCGCGCACCATCTTCCACGGCGAGCTGAGTTTCTCCAACAACTGGGACGCATTTGCTGCCGGGCAACTGGGCGGGGGGCCTGTCGGCCAGGAAGGTGTTGACGCATACTTCCCGGTTCCGCTACGGAATGACGCGAGCGCGCACGATCTGGTGACCGCGCTGAACACCTGGCTGAGCAGGCCGGCCAGGTTGCCACTGGAAGGCATCGTGGTGCAGGAGGCCGGGATCGCAGCGCAACCCGGCTCATATGCCCATCCGCAGGCATGGACCGGCTCGCCGAACCGGGACCTTCGGTTGCAGGCGAGGTGGTTCCAGGCGATGTGCACGGTGGTGCGGCAGCGTCACATGGCTGGCCTTTACTTCTGGGATATCGATTTCAACCAGAATGTGTCACGGCCACATCCGCGGTCCGATCCACCGCTATCCTTCGTTGGCCGCGACGCCGCTAGTGTGGTCCGGAGTTGCTTTGCCGCTCAGACGGAGCGTCGGTAGCAAGACACGGAAAGTGTTGGCTTGGCAGTTCACCTGAAACGCACCGCGAGCATTGGCCTGCCCGTATTTGAAACAATGATGTATCGTTATGTAGCCGGGCAAGCAGCTCAGGGGGGAGATGCTCATGGCGCGTAAGCTGAGGGTAACCTACTCCGACGACCTTGATGGGGACGAGTTCAAGTCTGAGCATCCGACCTATCACTTTGGGTTCGAGGGGCAGGACTACGAGATCGATCTGAAACCGGCAAATGGCAAGAAGCTGGAGCGTGCACTCGCTACGTATATAGCGCATGCGCGGCGTGTGAAGGCCACGGCTGCGCACCGCCGTGGCAGCCCGGCCAGGGACCGGGAACGCCCGGCCCAGATCCGCGAGTGGGCCCGCGAGCACGGCATCGAGGTGAGTGAAAGAGGGCGCATTCCAGATACCGTCATCAGGCAGTACGAGACCGGGCGCTAAAGACGCTTGGAACGTGTTTCGCCATGGGTCTCTGCGTGCGTTTCGTCACCAGACGCAAGCTTTGGTCTCTGGCCGGTTGGCGGAAGCCGGATCGCGAACGTCGTCTTCCCCGGTCGGCTGGTGAGCGATACCCGACCCTGATGGGCGGTGACTACCGCGGCCACGATTGCCAGCCCAAGACCAGTGCTCCCGGCGGTGCGTGAGCGCGCGCTGTCGCCGCGCGCGAACCGCTCCCAGATGACTTCCTGCAGCTCAGGCGGGATCCCGGGCCCGTCGTCGCTGACTGTGAGCTCCACCCCGTCGCTGCTTCGGCTGGAGCCGGCCGGGATCAGCCGCACCGTGACGGTTGTGCCGGGCGGCGTGTGCGCGTGCGCGTTGGTGAGCAGGTTGGCCAGCACTTGATGCAGCCGATGCTGGTCCCCGGTGATAACGACAGGCTCGTCGGGCAGATCCAGGACCCACCGTTGCTGTGCGCCCGCGACGCGTGCGTCGTTGGTGACGTCAATGGCCAGCCGGGTAAGGTCGACCGGCTCGTGGGCCAGCGGCCGGCCCGCGTCGATCCTGGCGAGCAGCAACAGGTCATCGACGAGTCGGCCCATCCGTGTCGACTCGGCGTCGACCCGGCTGAGCGCGTGACGAAGATCTGGATCCTGTGCCGTCCGCAAGCGCAGCGCAAGCTCGGCATAGCCGCGGATGCCGGCAAGCGGCGTGCGCAGCTCATGGCTGGCGTCTGCGATGAACCGCCGCAGCCGTGCCTCGCTGGCCTGGCGTTTGGTCAGCGAGGATTCCACATGGCCAAGCATGCTGTTGAATGCCGCACCGAGCTTTCCGACCTCGGTGCGCGGGTCGGCATCGGGCACCCGGTGCGGGAGGTCCACCTCACCGCTTGCCAGCGGCAGCTTGGTAACCTCCGCCGCCGTCGCTGCGATACGGCCGAGTGGTCGCAGCGACAGCCGGATCCAGCCGGTGCCCACCATGCCAATGACAAGCAGCACCGCGCCGAACACGATGACCTCGATCAGCGCGAGCCGCTCCACGGTGGCCGCCACGCCGCTCAGCGGAAGGCCGGCGATGTGCACGTCACCGTCTCGGCCAAAAAACGCGGTCATTCGGTAGTCGCCCAGGCTGGACAGATCGCGGGTGTAGGGCCGGTTCTCCCGTGGCAGCCGTGCAAGCGCGGCGAGGTCTGCGGCCGACAGGTGCGCCGCGGTCAGCCCAGGGCGGCCGCCTGCGTCGGTGACGATGCAGGCGTAGGAGAGCTTGCCGTTCTTGAATCGGGCGGCGAGGGTCCTGACGGCCTGGCCAGCGGCGATGAAGGAGTACTCGTTCGCCTTGCCGCACGGGTTCCCCTCGCTGGCTTCGCCGCCAGGTCCTTGATTAGGCGGATGCTCAATGCTGTCAGTAAGGATGCCGCCGGCCGTGATCACCTGCTGGTCCAGCCGGTTGAGCAGGAAGTCGCGCAGGGCGATGGTGGTAGCAAAGCCGACGCCAACACTGGCTAGGGCGAACAGCACGAGCAGTCCCGCTATCAGCCGCGTCCGCAGTGTCCGGCCCGCCAGCCATCCCCTCAAACCGGCTCGCCGTGAGGTTTCGCTGGCCTGGGCTGGAGAACTCATCCGCTGATCGGCTTGAGCACGTAGCCAACCCCGCGCACTGTCTGGATCATCGGTTCGCGGCCAGCATCGATCTTCTTGCGCAGGTAGGAGATGTAGAGCTCGACCACGTGGGCCTGCCCGCCAAAGTCGTAGTTCCAGACTCGGTCGAGGATCTGCGCCTTGCTGAGTACCCGCCGCGGGTTGCGCATCAGGTACCGGAGCAGCTCGAACTCCGTTGCGGTAAGCTCGATCAGATCGCCATCGCGGCGGACCTCGCGGGCGTCCTCGTCCATGCTCAGGTCACCGACCACGAGCACGCTGTCGCTTGCCGACCTTGCGACGTCGGCGCGGCGCAGCAGGCCACGCAGCCGGGCGAGCACCTCTTCCAGGCTGAACGGCTTGCTGACGTAGTCATCGCCGCCCGCGGTGATACCGGCGACCCGATCCTCTACCGCGTCGCGTGCGGTGAGAAAAAGCACGCACACCCGCGGGTTCGCCGCCCGTAGGCGGCGGAGCACCTCGAGCCCGTCGAAGTCGGGCAGCATGATGTCAAGGACGACAGCATCCGGCTTGAACTCTCGTGCGGTGCGCACGGCGGAGCTGCCGTCGCCCGCGGTACGGACGTCCCAGCCCTCGTAGCGCAGGACGCTGGCGAGCACCTCAGCGAGGGTGGGCTCATCATCGACCACAAGTACCCGGATGGCGCCGCCGTCCGCCCGCCGCAGGTTCGTGCCCTGCGCCATGGAACGAGCAGCCATGGAACGAGCAGCCATGGAACGCTGCTCCATGGAATGCAGCGCCATGGGTGGCTGCGCTGTGGGTGGCTGCGCCGTGGGTCGCTGCGCCGTGGGTCGCTGCGCCTGCGGCCCTGCCGAGCTGTTCATGTATCAAGCATCCCTCAGGCACCTCGCCGCCAGCTATGCGGTTCTTCTGAGCTTCTGCTGAATCGGGGTGTGCTGACTGCGCGGCTGGCTGGGCCGCCGCGCGTCCTCCAGCATGAGGGCAAGTGCCGGGCAGTCAGAGACTGCGCGGCGGGCAAGCCCTTCAAGGCTCCGCGGCACCGGCTCGTCGGACACGATCGGGTAACCCCACTCGTCAAGGGTGATGCGCTCGGGTAGAAGTTCGGCGCACAGGCCGTGCCCGGCGCAGGCGATCGGGTTAACCCGGATGCGGACGTTCATGATCACCTCCAATCGTTACGTCGGGGAGTTCCCGCAGCCTCAGCGGGAACCGGAAGGAATGGCGCACGCGCCCAGCCCGCCGTGCAGTGGCCGCGCCTATGCCGGTCGATTTCGCCAGCGAAGACGCTGAGCGCGCTTCGCACCAAACGCACGGTCCCATCCGGGTGATGGCATGCCCCACGGCCCGCCACCAGCCCGGTCCAACGTTCGAGGTGGCCGAGCCACGCGGGGTCTGGGTTCATCCGCGACAGCGACGTGAGCGCGTCGGCGATGCGGGGCAGGCCGGCCAGACACGGCCCGCACTGCCCAGCCCAGAAAGCGGCAGCCGTGCGGCCCGCGCCGTGGGGATCCACGTACCGTGATATCCACCCGTCAGCACCGCCTGCACGGCCGGGCCGCCAAGGGGGAGCACGTCGGCAAGCGGCGTGCCGACCGCTACCTCGGCGACCTCGCTCGTGCCGTCCGCGTGGTGGCACGTGACGAGCATGCTGCCCGGCTCCGCCGCCGTGCCGACCTGGCGGAACCACGCTGCGCCGTGCCGGGCGATGAGCGCGATGTGTGCGAGCGTCTCGACGTTCTGCACCAGGGTGGGCGCACCGCCGATGCCGCGCTCAAACACACGAGGCGGCTTGAACGTCGGCAGCGCGAGCCCGCCGTTGACCCTGCTGGCCAGCGCGGATTCCTCGCCCGCCAGAAACCGTGGCGGTGCGCAGACTTGCTCAACGGCGACCCGGTCGCAGCGGGCGGCCGACCGCTCGGCGAGCGCCGCGCCCAGCAGGCGATGCAGCCGGTCATGACGGTGTACGTATAGATAGGCCTGCCGGGCACCGACCGCCTCGGCGGCAAGTTGCAGCCCGTCGAGCACCAGATGGGGCTCGGTAAACAGCAGGTGCTTGTCTTTCGCACTGGCGGGCTCGCCCTCGGCGCCATTGCCGACCACGACCGGATGCGCGCGGGCCCGCCGTCGGGCCTGCGCGACCGCGGTCATCTTGACCGCAGTGGGGAACGCCGCTCCGCCGCGCCCGGTTAGCCCTGCCGCCCTTATCTCCTCGATGAGCTGGCTCAGTGGGCCGCGGTACGGCACTGGGCCATGTATCCCGAGGTGGTGAGCCAGATCCATGACATCGTGACCGGTGGCGAGCAGCCGTGGCAGGCCGACAGGGGCAGCGGCGGCTGCGGGCCGTTGCCGCGTCATCGTGTCGGTGTCATTCATCCCGGGACACCTTCCTCAAGCTGGGTGATGGCGTGTGTGGGCGAGTACTGCGCGGCAGCCGTTATGGAGCTGTTGAGGCTCGGCTTACCATCTGGGTGAGCTGGCCAGCGGCGGCCGGCCCGTGCGGCGGCCAGGCGGTAACACACGGCTGTGCCGACGCTCAGCACACATCCGGCAGTGAGGACGAGCAGGCCGCCGGACCGCAGGTCCTTGGCGCTTGTGACGGAATGTATGAGCGCGACCGGGTATGCGGCGTAGGCGAGCCAGTGCACGCCGCGCCACAGCCGTCTGCCGATCCGTGCCCGGAGCAGGCTCGTGATGATGAGCGCGGCGATCAGGTCCAGGGAAACCGCGCCGAGCCCGATCTGCAGCGGCAGGTAGCTCGAAGTGAATGGGATGATCGCCGCGATCAGCTGGATGGTTACGTACTTGTCTGCCACCGCAGTAGCCACGTGCACGGCAAGGAAGGCGACGGCCGTCAAGGAGATGGCCCGGTGCAGTCCGGTGACAGCAAACCTCGGCAGGCCAGGGAGGCGGCCCTGCCGGTTGACCAGGACGCCAAGCAGAACCACGGCGGTGAGCAGGACAAGCGACACAACACCGGTGGCTCTGCTCGCGTACCACAGCGCGGTGGTCTGGGTGATCCCGCTCACCTGGCCACCTCCTGGCCCGGCCAGGCGGCCACCGTGCGGACACTGCCGTCAACCGCGACCAGCCGGGCGTGAAGGCCCAGGCTCTCCAGCCAGCCGGGCGCCGCGGCGCCGCGGATAATGGCGACGGTGCTTGCGATGTTCGCCTGGACAGCACTGCGCGCGGCCACCGAGACCGTTCGCCAGACCGGCGCGGCGGGCAGCCCCCTGCGCGGGTCCAGGATGTGGTGCAGCGGGACGCCGCCGCGCCGCCAGCATCGCGCAGCCGTACCAGAGGTTGCCAAGCCGCCGCCGCTGATCGCGATCACCTCGGACGGCCCGGCAGGCGGGTCGTCTGGGTGCCCAGTTATGTCCTGGACCCCGCCGAGGCTGACAAGCACGCCACAGCGCAGCCGGTCCGCCAGCCGCGCGGCCGCCCTGTCGGCGGCGCGCGCCTTCGCGGTAGCGCCCAGGTCGAGCCGCACTCCTGCAGGCACCGTGAGCAGCCGGGCACGGCGATCCAGCCGGATCTCCCGCCAGCTCGGACGGTTACGGACGGCAAGCAGAAGCGGCGGGCCGTCCTTCTGCACGAGCTCGAAGTCGCGGTCGTACCCGATCGCTGCCATGGCGGTTGCGACCGTGGGGTCAAGGTCGCCGTCGGTGATCTCCGCAGCGTGCAGCGCGACCTCGACGGCGTCGGCCAGCACCTCGCTTACCCGCATCGGCGTTCCTGCCGCTCGCTCCACCCTGGCTAGTTCTGAGTCCATGCGGAAGCGGCTGCAGGCCAGGTCGAGCGCGGCGAGATGGCTCGCGAGCAGCCGCCGCCCGCTCGCAAGCTGCGCTGGATCGGTGACGATCAGGCGCACGGTGGTGCCGATCGCCTTCCAGTCGGCAGCGGCGCGGGTCATCATGACCCTCCGGACGTCGCGTCGGCCTGGCCGGACGAAGATGAGCCGCCGCTTGAGTTCGTGCCTGACGTCCCCGTACTCGCCGACCCGGTCGCAGCCGACCCGGTGCCAGCCGACCCGGTGGCAGCCGACCCGGTGCTGGCCGATGCCCCAGAAGTGGCGTGCGAGCCCGTGGTGCCCGAGGTCGAATTGCTGCTCGTGCTCGCCGAGTCCGCCTTGGTGCTGCCGTGGGTGGAGCCGGGCAGCGCCGCGGCGATGGCCCCGGTCGCGAGCACGCTCGCGACGCCCACACTGGCGGTCACCGCGGACAACCGTTTCATGCCGCGTCGCCTGATCATGGCTGCCGTGACTGGTCGGTCGCCTGGGTTGGTGGGCATCAGCGGTTCCTTTCCTCTCCTGACATGCGCTGGCAGTGCCTTGGTGTCTTGCGCTCGCAGTGCCTTGGTGTCATGCGTTGGCAGTGCGTTGGTGTCATGCGCTCGGGTTGCCTTGCGCTCGGGTTGCCTTGCGCTCGGGTTGCGTTGCGTCGCGCTCGCGTTGCGTTGCGCTCGCGTTGGCTGCTGCTCGCTGTGGGCATGTGCTACCGACGATGCTGGAATCAGCGCAGCGTGGACTGTGACGTCCTTCTCAATTGCTTCTGAATCGCGCCCCGCGCATGAGCGCAGCTCTCTGCACCGGCGTCCTCGGCTGACCAGTTCGCGTGACCTGCGGTCGGCGCTGCGCGCCAGCGATCCGGCAGCCTGCTCGCGAGATGACCCCGACCCCGCGGGCGGGTGCGCCGCCTCCACCAGGAACAGCGGTGGCCCACGGTGTTGCGACGTAGCACCGGTGGCCCACTACTTGTTCCTCTGCAGAACACAATGGCCCACCGCTGCCTCTATAGGGCCTGCCGGTGGCCCATCGCTCCCTCTATTGCGCGACTGCCAACTTGTACCATTCCGTTCGCGGGCGCCCCAGTGGGATGATCCGATATCGCGGCGATTTTTCCAGCGTATGCGTGTAAGAATCGCCGCGGTAAGGGATCTTGGCTCAGCTCGCTGCCGTCGATGTCCCGTTGGGCACTGCATGGGACCCCGGTGGCTCATTGTTCGTCCGGGCGTTGACGATCTTGTGGCGGGCAGCTGTTCACGAAGCCGCCTGACTACCCGCGGTCGCGAGGAACATGAGGTTGCTAAGCGCCTCGTGCCGCGCTGCGCGGCAGATTCCAGTGCACGGTGAATAGCGCGCGGGGGGCCGGGGCTGCGGGGTCACCCTCCGGGGCTGTTTGAGACGGCCTTGAGAGTGCGCGATGAGCTGGCCATCAACCTCGCCGGGCAGGGTCGAAGTCATCGCAGGCCCACCCGGCCTGCCGGAAGGAAGGAGGCGCATATGCCGCCCATGAGAGCTGGTGGTCTGCTCCGCCGTGTCGTCGTTGCTGCCGCTATCACGGTCGGCCTGGTGGCCGGCGGTGTAGGCGTGGCCATGGCGGCCACCTCGAGCAGCAGCCCGTCGTCATCGGCGACGGCCAGCCCTCAGCGAGGGTCCAGCTCAACGGCAAGCCCAAGTCAGGGGTCCAGCTCGACGGCCAACCCGCATCGAGGGTCCAGCTCAACGGCCAGGCCGAGCCACAAGTGCCCCAATATGGGCAACAGTTCTAGCGGTTCGAGTTCCAGCGGTTCGAGCTCTCGCGGATCTACTTCCAGCGGTGCAGCGTCGAGCACGTCCTGAACCGGACGGAATGTTGCGGTCCGGGTTGCCGGGCGCAAAGCGGTGCATCCCGGCGGCCAGCCGCCGGGATGCACCGCCGGACGCATCCGCGTGGACGGGGCTAGGCAGCCCAGGCCGCCCTGATGCGCGCCAGCCGGATCTCGTCCACGGCGGTGCTCTGGCGGCAGCTCCAACTGCAGGGGCCCGCTCGCCGGCCACCGCGGTCACCCGTACAACCGGGCGGTCGCGACGGTCTGAGCGGCGATGGTGGCGCTCGACCAGCGCGCGACGAGGCGCGGCAGCGAACCGCGGTCAAGGTGTCAGCGGCCGGGGGACTGGACCAGGTCGGCGTCCGCGGCCCGGGCGAGCACCTCGGCCGGGGTGTCGGCAGCGGCAGGAGCCGCGCCGGCTTTGGTGAGGCGGGCTTCCATCGCGGCGTAGCTCGCGATGATGGCCCGGCGCGGGTCGCCGGGGTCGCTGACCGCATCTGCCGCATCGGCCAGCGCGGCCCGCAACGATGCTGCAGAAGCTGTGCGCGAGGGTTCCGCCCGCGCCTGCTCGGTGCGGCCAGTGCGGTCATGCCGCGGCCCGAACACGAGCATCGCCGCTGCGACGGCCACCGCGACTGGGGGCCCAGCAGCCAGGAGGTGTGCGCGGCTGCCGCGTGCGCCGGGTGGTGCGTCAGTCGGGGCGGCGTGCTGCCCGGCGGCAGCGCACCGGGCTGGATGCCTGCCCGGGCCCGCTGAGGCCGACCGCCAACGCCTCCCCGAACTGACCGAACGGCTGTGTAGCGGCCTAGCCGCCGACCGATTCGGCCGCAGTCAGCCCGGGGCCCGGCAGGCGGATGGTGACCGGGACGTTGACGCCAGTGACATGGTCGTCCATCAGGTGACCGGCGGCGAGCATCTGCATCGCGCGAAGCACGTGGGTTCGGCTGTCGATGTCGAGGGTGAACCAGGCTGCGATGTCCGGCCGGGCGAAGGCGAGCTGGACGAACCGGCCGTCGTCGCGGAGCAGCCGCACCGCTGACGCCGGCTCAAGCGAGCTGCGGTAGAACGCGGTCGGCCAGCTGAAAGAGATACCGCTGGGGTAGCGCTGCCATCCGGCGTCTGGCCTGTCCCGGCTGTAGCTGACCGGCCCGACTGTGACCATGCTGCTGCCGCCGCCGTCGATGGTCCACGCCATCGCGCCCGGCGCACGGAACTGGTAGCGGGTGATCACGGCAGGCGATGACGCCGACCCGCGCAGCGTTTCCACCATGACCAGGCTGCGCAGCCGGTTCATCGCCGCAAGCATGTCGGCCAGCTCAGCGCGGCCGTCAGGCGCCGGGAGCGGGACGATGCGCGCGGCGGTGGCGTCGCCGCGGTTGCTGCGCAGGCTCACCGTCACCCGCCACGATCCCCGCCGCGGCAAGGCCAGGTAGCCAGTGAAACAGCCGGAACCGCAGGCACGAAGCACTGACCGCGCCACCGTGGCCGAGCCCACCTGCTGCGCCGTGACCTTCGCCTCGCGCAGCCCATCTCCCGGCTGGGCGCCAGCCACGGTGACATCGACGCGGACCCGTCCCGGCCGCGGCGGGCTCAACGACCAGCCGACCACGAACGGGCCGGAGGCCGCCGCGACGGCGATCGCGGGCCCGGTGTCCAGCCGCGCCAGCGGTGAGGCGCTGGCCGCCTGCTGGGCGGCCACCGCGGCGGCCCGCGGCGGATTCGGGTAGCCGACAAGCACGGAGGCGACCGCGACCGCCGTAACCGCCGCGACCAGCTCTCCACGGGCCGCGGCCAGCACGCCCGCCGGCGCTGGGATGGCGCGGCGACGCAACCAGTAGTGGGTGGCCCCCAGCCCCGCCATCGCCACCAGGGCAGCGGCCTTCGCGAGCAGCGCCTGCCCGTATCCGGTGGAGGCCAGCTGCCCGAGCCGGGATAGTTGCAGCGCCG
>WNGG01003429.1_pt1 | contig 25930 bp, 25 predicted proteins | sample 5400661 | NCBI WGS metagenome assembly WNGG01 (sample SAMN13153372, study PRJNA577476) | soil metagenome | isolation source: 100 cm soil or saprolite under Garry oak tree replicate 1 | place: USA:California | collected 2016-06-15
ACCCGGGCGAGGCCTGCGGGACTTGCGGGACCTGCGAGCCCGGGCCGAGCGCGCGCCGGGGGCCGGAGTTGAACGCGCTCCGCGATCCGGTGCCGAGCGGATCCTCCGTGGCCGACCCGAGCGGACGCTGCGGACCAGACGCCGGCGAGCCGAACGGGCCCGGCGCCGTCAGCGGGTTCGGGGTCGTCTGCGGCCCCTGAGGCGACGGCGCGCTCAGCGGGTCAGAGCCATAGCCGCCCGGCCTGGCGCTGGGCCCAGTCGCGGGCCCGGTAGTGGGTGCTGCGCCGTATCCGGGCTGCGGGCCGGTTTCCGGCCCGTAGCCCGGTCCCGGGCCGTATCCGGGCTGCTCGCCGTAACCGGGCGGCTGGCTATAACCGGTTTGCTCGCCGTAACCGGGCTGCTCGCCGTAACCGGGCGGCTGGCCATAGCCAGCGTCCTGCCCGTAGCCCTGGTCGTGGTTCTGCGCCTGCTCGTAGCCGGGCAGCCCCCTGCGGCCGGTGCGGAGCCTGCCCTCGTCACCGCGCGTCGTGCGGTAGCCGCCGGCCGACTCGCCCTGCTGATAGTCCTGCTCGTCGGGGCGGCCGGATTCGTCGGGCTCCTGACGCGAGCCCCAGTTGCCCGTGGGAGCATCCCAACTACTCATCTGCGCTCAATTCCCCGTCGCTATGGAAGACGGCTGCCTTGTCAGCGTCCGAGATCCTGGCGTGAGCGGGAACCCCGCCAGATACGGCAATACTCAGTGAGGCTACATGCGGATAACGATGATCATGGGCAATACGCCCAAAGTCGGCACCCGGTGGACTAGACCTTTACCGTCCGAATCCGCAGGCCGACCCAAGGTAGCCGAACACCTGTGCGAATGGTGCGCCCGAGCTGGGTCAGGCCGACTTCTCGCGCTGGGTGCGCCGCGTGACGTCCCTGGGGACGATGGTCGGATTGACGTTCTCCAGCACGGCCTCGCGCGTGATCACCACGCGCTCCACGTCCTTGCGGCTCGGCACCTCGTACATCACCGACTGCAGGACCTCTTCCAAGATGGCGCGCAGGCCGCGCGCGCCGGTGCCGCGCAGGTTCGCCTGGTCGGCGATGGCCTCCAGCGAGTCGGGGGTGAACTCCAGGTCCACGCCGTCCAGCTCGAACAGCCGGCGGTACTGCTTCACCAGGGCGTTGCGCGGCTCGGTGAGGATCTGGATCAGCGCGTCCCGGTCCAGGTTGTGCACGCTGGTGATGACCGGGAGGCGGCCGACGAATTCCGGGATCATCCCGAACTTCAGCAGATCCTCCGGCATCACCTCGCCGAACTGGTCGGTGTTGGCGTTCCTGACCCGCAGGATGGCGTTGAAGCCCATCCCGTTGTGACCCGAGCGCTGCTCGATGATCTTCTCCAGGCCGGCGAATGCCCCGCCGCAGATGAACAGCACGTTGGTGGTGTCGATCTGGATGAACTCCTGGTGCGGGTGCTTGCGCCCGCCCTGCGGCGGCACCGAGGCGGTGGTGCCCTCGAGGATCTTCAGCAGCGCCTGCTGGACGCCCTCGCCGGAGACATCCCTGGTGATCGACGGGTTCTCGCTCTTGCGCGCGATCTTGTCGATCTCGTCGATGTAGATGATGCCGGTCTCGGCCTTCTTGACGTCGTAGTCCGCCGCCTGGATCAGCTTGAGCAGGATGTTCTCGACGTCTTCGCCGACATAGCCGGCCTCGGTCAGGGCGGTCGCGTCGGCGATCGCGAACGGCACGTTGAGCAGCCGGGCCAGCGTCTGGGCGAGCAGCGTCTTGCCGGACCCGGTCGGGCCGAGCAGCAAGATGTTGGACTTGGCCAGCTCCACGCCCTCATCGCCGGGGCGGTCCTCGCCGGACTGGACGCGCTTGTAGTGGTTGTACACCGCCACCGACAGGGCCTTCTTGGCCTTGTCCTGGCCGATCACGTACGCGTCGAGGAACTCGTAGATCTCCCGCGGCTTGGGCAGGCTGTCCCACTTGAACTCGGTAGGCTCGGCCAGCTCCTCCTCGATGATCTCGTTGCACAGGTCAATGCACTCGTCGCAGATGTACACGCCCGGCCCGGCGATGAGCTTCTTGACCTGCTTCTGACTCTTACCGCAGAACGAGCACTTCAGCAGGTCCCCACCGTCACCGATGCGTGCCACCCAGATACTCCTTTACATGGTGCCGCCGCGACGGCCGTACCGGCCGCCTCCAACGGACATGTCCCGCGAGGCCGTCAAGCGCTTGCATATCGACGGTACCGCCTACTGGGTCCCGATGGACACCATCAAACCCCCTCAGCGGCCCAGGAGGGAAGAGCTGAATTCTCCCGGTAAGGATGACACTACCTCGACAGCGCGCTCGCTGCCCCTCTTGATCATGGTCAGGACCTCGTCGAGGATGCCGTACTCCTTGGCTTCCTCGGCGGTGAGGAACTTGTCCCGCTCGATGTCACGGCGGATCTTCTCCTGGTCCTGGCCGGTGTGGCGGGCCAGGATGGCCTCCATGGCCGCGCGCATCCGCAGGATCTCCCTGGCCTGGATCTCCATGTCGCTGGACTGGCCGTATCCGCCCTCGGTGGCCGGCTGGTGGATGAGGATCCTGGCGTTGGGCAGCGCCATCCGCTTGCCCTTGGTCCCCGCGGCCAGCAGCACCGCGGCGGCCGAGGCGGCCTGCCCGATGCAGCAGATCTGGATGTCGGGCTGGATGAACTGCATCGTGTCGTAGATCGCCATCATCGACGTCATCGACCCGCCGGGCGAGTTGATGTACATGGTGATGTCGCGATCGGGGTCGATGGCCTCCAGCGTCAGCAGCTGGGCCATGACGTCGTTCGCCGAGGCGTCGTCGATCTGGACGCCGAGGAAGATGATCCGCTCCTCGAAGAGCTTGTTGTACGGGTTCATCTCCTTGATCCCGTACGAGGTGCGCTCCACGAAGGACGGCAGCACGTACCTGGACTGCGGGCTCCGCAAGCTGTGCTCGCTCACGTTCGGCTCCTTTGGGTTGATCATGACAGGACGCCCTCGGTGGGCACCTCGACGGCGCTGCGGATCACCCGGTCGACGAAGCCGTACTCCTTGGCCTCTTCCGCGGTGAACCAGCGGTCGCGGTCCGCGTCCCTCTCGATCTGCTCGATCGGCTGTCCGGTGTGGTAGGCGGTGCGCTCGAACAGCGTCCGCTTGATGTACAGCATCTGCTCGGCCTGGATCCTGATGTCCGACGCGGTGCCGCCGATGCCGCCGGACGGCTGGTGCATCAGGATCTGGGCGTGCGGGAGGGCGAACCGCTTGCCCGGCGCGCCCGCCGTCAGCAGGAACTGTCCCATCGACGCCGCCATTCCCATCGCGTAGGTGGAAACGTCGTTGGGGACGTACTGCATCATGTCGTAGATGGCCATCCCCGCGTAGACCGAGCCGCCCGGGGAGTTGATGTAGATGCTGATGTCGCGCTTGGCGTCCTCGGAGGCGAGCAGCACGAGCTCGGCGCAGATGCGGTTGGCGATGTCGTCGTCGACCTGCTGGCCGAGGAAGATGATGCGGTGCCGCAGCAGCCGCTGGAACAGCTGGTCCCCGATCGGCATGAGGGGGGGCTCCGCGGCGGCCACGATCGACGGTGGCGTCGGGGTCCACAGGGGCTGAGTCACGCTTACTCACCTGCTCCAGTCACGTCTAGTGTCGTTGATGCGACCATAACGCCGCCACGGAGCCCGATCGTCCCGCACCGACCCCTGTTCGCTGATGGCGCACCGAGTTGCGGCCGCAGTGCCGGGGAAACGCCGCGATTGCGGCGTGCTCCCGGGCTGGCGGGCGCGGAACGGGCGCGCCGGGGCCGGACGTGACGCGGGGCGCACCAGGACCGGTGCGCCCCGGAATCGGACGGCGTTACGGGGGGTCAGGCCTTGGCGTCGGCCTCGTCGGCCGCCGCGTCGATCTCCGGCTCGGCCAGGACCTCGTCCTCGTCCTCGTCCTCGTCCTCGTCCTCGTCCGCGTCCTCCCCGGCGTCCCCGGCGGGCACCAGGGGGGCGTTGAGGGCGGCGGCGATGTCAACCTCGTGCCCGGCCTGGTCGGTCACCTTGACCCGCTCGGCGATCAGGTTCATGGCCTTGCCGCGCAGCACCTCCGCGGCCGCGAAGCTGAGCTGGTTATTGTCGGCGAGCTGCTGGGCCAGCCGCTCCGGCGCCACGCCCATCTGCTCGGCCTGCCGGGTCACGTACGCGGACAGCTCGGCCTGGTCGACGCCGAGTTCCTCGGTGCGGGCCAGCTGGTCCAGGACCAGGCTGACCTTGACCGCGCGGCGGGCCCGCTGGTCGATGTCCGCCTCGAACTGCTCCTCGGTCTGGCCGGTCATCTCCAGGTAGCCGTCCAGGGTGGCGCTGGCCCGGGTGAGCTGGTCCAGGATCGACTCCCGGTTGTGCTTGGCCTCGTCGGCCACCACGCTCTCCGGCAGCGGCACGTCCACCTGGTCGATCAGGGCGTTCAGGGCGAGGTCACGCGCCTGGATCACCTGCCGCATGGCCTTGTCCCGCTCCAGCTGGGTCCTGGTGTCGGCGCGCAGCTCGCCGAGCGTGTCGAACTCGCTGGCCATCTGGGCGAACTCGTCGTCCAGGCCCGGGACTTCCTTGGCCTTGACGCTGTGCACGGTCACCGTCACGTCGGCCTCGCTGCCCGCGAACTCACCGCCTGCCAGCTCGGAGGAGAACGTGGCCGACTCCCCCGCCGACATGCCGATCAGCGCCTGGTCCAGGCCGTCCAGCAGGGACTCGCTGCCGACCGGGTAGGACAGGCCGCTGGCCTGGGCGTCCTCGACCGGCTTGCCGTCCACCGAAGCGGACAGGTCGATGGAGACGTGGTCCCCTTCTTGAACCGGCCGCTGCACGCCCTTCAGCGAGGCGAACCGGTCCTGCAGCATGGCGAGCCGCTCGGCGACCTCGTCCGGGGTGACCAGCGTGTCGTCCACGGTGACGGCCAGGCCGGACAGGTCGGGCAGCTCGAACCTCGGCCGGATGTCGACCTCGACGGTGAAGGTCAGCTCCTTGCCGTCGTCCAGGCTGGTGATCGCCACCTCGGGCTGGCCGAGCGCGTAGACGTCGCCGTCGGCGACCGCCTTCGCGTACAGCTCGGGCATGACGTCGTTGACCGCCTGGTTGAGCACGACATCCCGGCCAACCCGCCGGTCGATCACCGGCGGCGGGACGCGGCCCGGACGGAAGCCCGGAATGCGGACCTGGCGGCCGACCTCGCGGTAGGCCTTGTCGAGGCTGGGCTTCAGCTCATCGAACGGCACCTCGACGCTCAGCCGGACTCGGGTCGGGCTCAGCTCTTCGACGTCAGTCTTCACGTCCGCGTCACTCCGGGATTGGGGATCGTAACTCAGCGATGGGTCGCTGAGAAGTCTAAGCCGCCAGTCTAGGGGCTAGCGAACTCGGACGACGCGCACCGGCGGAGGCTCGTTGTCCCGCGGGCGGTTGTCCCCGATCAGCAGGTGCAGCAGCCAGCTCACCAGGCCGACGATGATCGCGCCCCAGAAGGCCGGCCAGAACCCGGTCACGTGGAACGGCAGCGTCAGGTCGCCGGCGATGACGCTGGTCAGCCACAGCAGGAGCCCGTTCACGACCAGCGCGGCCAGGCCGAGCGTGAGCACGTAGAACGCGCAGCCTACGATCTTGATCAGCGGCTTGAGGGTGGCGTTGATGACGCCGAAGATCAGGGCCACCACGAGCAGCGTGCCGACCTTCGACCAGCCGCTGCCGGCGGGCAGGGTAATTCCGGGCACTGCCGCGGTCGCGGCGCCCAGGGCGGCCGCGGAGACGACCACCCGAAGCAGGAACCTCATAGTTCAGATATTACTCGACTGTGCTTGTCCGGGGGGACGACCCCCCGAACCCCCCGCTCTTTCTCCCGGGGGGACCCATCCCCCCGGACCCCCCTTGGGAGGGGCTCCCCGCCCCCCCGTCCCCCCTGGCCCCCCTGGCCCGCGGAAGAGGCGCCGGTACGCGTTGGGGGTGGTGCCGCGCCAGGCGCGGAAGTGGTGGCGCAGGGCGGTCGCGTTGCCGAAGCCGACCCGGTCGGCGATCGCGTCCACCGTCTCGTCGCTCTCCTCGAGCAGCTGCTGGGCCAGCAGGATGCGCTGACCGGTGAGCCAGCGCTGCGGCGTGGTCCCGGTGTCCTGCACGAAACGGCGGGCGAAGGTCCGCTCGGACATGTTCGCCCGCGCCGCCAGCTGCCGCACGGTCAGCGGCTGGTCCAGGTGTGCGCGCAGCCACTCGAGCAGGTCCCGCAGCGCGCCGTCGCAGGAGGGGGCGACCGGCTGATCGACGTACTGCGCCTGGCCGCCGTCGCGGTGCGGCGGCACCACCATGCGCCGGGCGATGCCGTTGGCGATCCGCGAGCCCTGTTCCTTCCTGACCAGGTAGAGGCACGCGTCGATGCCGGCCGCCGTGCCCGCGCTGGTGATCACCGGGTCGTCGTCGACGTAGAGGACATCCGGATCCACCTTCGCCTCCGGGTACCGGCGGGCCAGTTCTTCCGCGTTCCGCCAGTGCGTGGTGCAGCGGCGGCCGTCCAGCAGGCCGGCCTCGCCCAGGATGAAGGCCCCGCTGCACACGCTCAGCACCCGCGCGCCGCGGTCCACCGCGCGGCGCAGCGCCGCCAGCAGGTCCTCGGGGAACTTCTGCGGCGTCCCCGGCCCGGCGCCCGGCCCCCCGGCTAGCCGCGGCTGGCCGGCGTAGATGCTGAGCCGGTCGTCGTCGACAGTATGCCAAGGCGCTGGCAGGATGTCATCGGATAATGGCATTACTGCCACTGGGCGGGGAACCGCAGGGTGAGGCATCGTAGGGATATGGGCACGTTCTGGGTTTCCAGCCTGGCCCGCCGGGTCCACGACGTAGTCAGCGAGATGAACTACGCGAGCAAGCGGGTCACGGAACTGAGGTTCTGCTACGAGGCGGCCGAGTCGGACCGGGCGCCGGACACGTACGCCGAATTCCTGCTCCGGACGGCGGCCATCACCAGGCACGAGCCGTCGGCCCGGCGCCGGGCGGCCGGGCGGCCAGTGATATAGCACAGTGAGATAGCAGCGTCAGTTGACGTCCTCCCCGGCCTGAAGGCCCGGGGATTCCTCCTGCGCGGCTCGCGCCGCGCTCCGGCGGGTTCCTGTTTCACCGGGCCCGGCCGGGGCAAGCCCCGGTCTTACGGTCCCTCCGCAGGCATTTAGCGTCCCGGCGCGTCCCGCCGTGACTATGTTCCGGGCCGCGTTCACGTCCCGGTCATGCACCGTGCCGCATGCCCCGCAGGTCCACTGGCGGACGCTGAGCGGCTTCGGGCCGTCCTTCATCCCGCACGCCGAGCACACTTGGGATGTCGGCTCGAACCGGCCGGTCTTCCCGAAAGCGCGCCCGTGCCTGCGGGCCTTGTACTCCAGCATCGATGTGAACGCTGACCAGCCCGCGTCGTGCACGGACTTGGCAAGCCGGGTACGGCCGAGGCCGGCCACGCACAGGTCCTCCACGTACACCGCTTGGCTGTCGCGGATGATGCGGGTGGATTCCTTGTGCAGCCAGTCGCGGCGCGCATTGGCCACCCGGGCGTGCGCCCTGGCGACCTTGATCCGGGCCTTAGCCCGGTTGCTGCTGCCCCTGACCTTGCGGGACAGGGCCTTCTGCGCCTTGCCGAGCTTCCGCCCGGCGCGGCGCAGGAACCTCGGATTAGCGACCTTCCGCCCGTCCGACAGCACCGCGAAATGCGTCAGCCCGAGGTCAATGCCAGCCTCGGTGCCCGTCTGGGGAAGCGGATCATCCCCCGCCTCCACGACGAACGAGGCGAAGTACCTGCCCGCTGCATCTGCGATCACCGTGACTGATGACGGTTCTGATGGCAGCGTGCGGGACCAGCGCACCAGCACGTCCCCGACCTTCGGCAGCCGCAGCTTCCCGCCCGCAGTGATCTGCCACCGGGCGTTGCGGGTGAACCGGATGGCCTGCCGGCGGTCCTTGCGGGCCCGGAACCTCGGTGCCGCGACCTTAGGGCCTTCCCGTTTCCCGGTGACGGAGGCGAAGAAATTCCGGTAGGCCGTGCCCAGGTCCGCGAGGGCCTGCTGGAGCACCACCGCGGACACCTCGCCCAGCCAGGCCCGCTCCGGGCTGGCCTTGGCCGCGGTCAGCCGGGCTGACAGTTCCGCGTCGGTGACGTAGGGCAGCCCGGCGGCAAAGGCTTCCTGCCGGGCGCGCAGCCCGTCGTTGAACACCACCCGCGCGCACCCGAACGCCCGCGCCAGCGCCGCGCGCTGACCCGGGCAGGCTGCCGCAGGAGTCCCCGGACCTGGCCCGGCACTGCCGGCGGGCAAACCGCCTGTGGTCCGGGTCCCACTTCGCCGGCTCCGCGGGCGCCCCCCCGACCTCCGTCCTGCGCCAGTACATCAAGGAGCAGAACCGCCCGCCTGATACAGGCCCGGGTCCGTCCGCCTTCACCACCGGCCTGAAGGCCGACGCACTAGCGGACAACTTGGTAGCTACCCGCCGGCCCCGGGCGGTGTGCCAGGCGAGTAGGGCCAGCGGACGCCGGCGATGGCCAGGACCCGCTGCTGCAGTCGCTGCCCGGAACTGGTGTAGTCGCTGAGCGCGGGCATGCTCCGGCCCTCGATGCTGACGGACACGATCCCGCAGCCGCCGTATCCGGCGCTCAGGCGGGCCACCACCGGGCCCGTCACGCTCGTCCGGAAGGTGAGCCGCATGGCCGCGCCGAAGTCCATGGGGCAGTTGAAGATGCCGGCCGGGAACAAGGTCAGGCCGTCGATCGCCGCGGCGATGCCGGCCACCTTGGATGGATCGGTGACCGTGACGGCGTGGTCGAGCCGCTCGCGGTTCTTGTCCGCCTGATAACCGAACACCGGGGTCAGGGTCACGACCCTGGCGTCTGGCGGTATCCGTTCGGCCGCTGGGCGGGCGGGCAGCCAAACGACCTGGGCGTCGGCGCGGATCGCGGTCTGGCCGCCGTCGGGCACGGCCAGCACCACCAGCCAGCGCTGGGCCAGCACGCCCGGCACGGCGGGCAGCACGAACTGGTCGGTCCACGACTCCGGCTCGATGACCGAGGGCGTGGGCTCGTAGGTCCCGGTCCCGGTGCCGCCTAGGGTGAACCCGGCGGGCAGGTGGGCGCGTATCCAGGCCAGCACGGCCTGCGGGCGGCCGGGGGCGCGCCACCAGCGCGTCGCGGTCGCGACGTCCGGCCCGCCCGGCCACTCCCCCGGCACGGTCAACGACGCGATCAGCCCCGTCCGCACCGCGCCGGGCGGCCGCGGGAAGGACGCGATGATGCGGGCCGCGTCGGCGACCGCGCGCTGACGCGGCGAGGCACCCGCCGGCGAGGCGCTCCCGGTCCCGGCGGCGCCCGGCTGGGGTCTGGCGGGCTGGGCCGCGCAGCCGGCCAGCATGGCCGCGGCGCACGCGGCGGCGGCCAGGCCGGACAGCCAGCGCGAGACCTGGCGCCGGGGCGGCGCGGGGCGGGCGGACAGCCACGGCGAGACGCGGCGCCGGGGCGGCGCGGGGCGGGCGGTCATGCTGGTTCGACGCAGGCGGCCGGCAATTGGTTGCTTCCTAACCTGGTGACCGCGGCGATCATCCGGCGCAGGTAACCGGCCCAGGCGGGGTCGCCGGCCAGCCGGACCGCGTCGTCGCCGGCCCGGCCCCACAGCCAGCGCAGCAGGCTGCCGGGCGCGCCCTCGACCAGCACCCGGGGGTGGTCGCTGGCGCCGTCGTCCACCGTCACCTGGCGGGGCGACGGGCGGACCGTCCAGGCGGCCGGGCCGGCCGCGACCGTGATCGCGTCCTGGCCGCCCTCGGCCGCCAGGTGCTCCCCCTCCATCTCGGCGAACTCCTCCGGCCAGGCCGCCGAGCCGTAGGCCAGCATCCGCTTGAGCACCTCGTCGACGCCGTCGACCCCGAGGTCGGCGGGCACGGGAGTCACCGGCAGGCTGGCGGCGAGTTCGGCGTCGATCCGGTGGATCACCGTCTCCTGGGCCATCCGGCGGATCCAGAACGCCACCGTCTGATCGGGGTCGTACCAGGTCGGTGCGGGCCGGGTCGGCTCGCGGGTGCGGAATTCCGCGCGCAGCGCGCCGTAGGCCCGGCCGAGCGCGGCCAGCGGGGCCTCGGCGGCCAGGCCGGGCGGCGGCCACTCCCGCGGCTCCTCCCCGGTGCGCATCAGGGTCGCCTTGTGCAGGTACACCTGCGCGACGTGGCGGACCAGGTCGGCCACGGTCCAGCCGGGACAGCTCGGCACCGGCGCGGTGAGCTCGACGGCCGTGGCCGCGTCCCGCAGGTCGCCGTATTCCGCCGCCAGGCACGCCAGGAACCGGGAATCGTCCATGCCGGTACTCTCCCAGTTCCAGCGCACCATGTCCGAGCCGCCCTCGGCCAGCCGCCGCGCCACGGCCTGGTGGCCCGCGGTGGCAGGTCTTGAGCAGGTGATGGACGCGGTCACCGCGACCGCGCTCGCGGTCAGGCAGGGTGCTCGCGGGCCGGCTTCCGGGGTTCGCTAGCTGTGCGCCGCGCTGCGGGCGGTCGCCGAGGCGGTCCGGGCGCTGCTCGGGGTGTTCGGCACCGGCCAGCGGCTCACGGTGCCGTTATGCGGGGTTGGCCTGGCGGCCGGGCGTTGCCGCGGGTGACGAGGGGATCCGGAGGGCCGCGAGCGCGTCGGGGGTGAGGTCGCGTTCGGCCGCGTCGACCACCCCGAGGTCGGCGCGGACGTGCAGTTCGGCCGCCGTGACCAGGAGTGCGTCCACGGGAGAGCGCGAGGCCGCGGTCCTGGCCACGGCGAGGCTGCGCAGTTCGGTGAGCAGATGCTCCCGCTGGCGGCGCAGCACGGCGGCCAGTGTCGCCGGGTCGCCGGCCTGGGCGGCGGCCATCACCTTGAGGAAGAAGTCGTCGCGGTAGCCGCGGGTGCGCGCGCTCGGCTCGCTCAGCCAGCGGTCGAGTTCGTCGCGGCCGGCCTGGGTGATCCGGTGCACCAGCCGGTCCGGCTTGACCGGCTGCGGGCGGCGCTCGGACTCGATCAGGCCGTCGCGGGCGAGGCGGTCGAGGACCTGGTAGAGGTGGCCGATGTTCAGGCCGCCCCACTGGTCTCCCACCGCCTGCTCGAAGCTGCCCTTCAGCTCGTAGCCGTGCGCGGGCTTGGCCGCGAGCAGCGCCAGCACGGCGTGGTGAAGAGGCATGTAACCGCTCTCCGTAACGATGTGATCTCGGCTTACATTGTCACTAGGTATCACTATTGCATTGCCGCTAGGTAAGGACCAGAGTAGTCACATGTGAGCAGACTCGCCTGGTCGCAGCTTCGGTTCCGGGCCGGCCGCGCCCTGGCGCTGCTGGCCGGGATGCTGGTGGCGACCACGGCGTTCACCGTGCTGACGGCCGCCTCCCGCACCGCGCAGATCCGCACCATCGGCACGGTGACCGCGCACTTCCAGCCCGCCTACGACATCCTGGTCCGCCCGGCGGGGGCGCGGAGCAGCCTGGAGTCGGCCACCGGCACCGTGCAGCCGGACTTCCTGTCCGGCATCTACGGCGGGATCACCATGGCCCAGTGGCACCAGATCTCCAAGATCGCCGGCGTGCAGGTGGCCGCGCCGATCGCCATGGTCGGGTACACGTTCATGGACGCCCAGTTCCCGGTACGGCTGCCCGCCGCGGACGTCGCCCGGCCCGGCCGGCAGCTCTACCGGATCACCACCACCTGGGTAAGCGCGAACGGCGCCACCCGGATCCCGGAGCCCGCCTCGTACGTCTATGTCACGCCGGACCGGGTCCACTTCAGCTTCACCGACGGCGCGACCTCCGAGACCCTGCCGGACGGCTCGACAACGACCCCGTGCCCGGCGTATGACGTGCCAGGCAGCCCGTTCAGCCTCGCCGGGCGGTCGGGCGCATGGTGCTGGTCGAAGATCGACGGTGACGGCACCCCGCCGGGCACCCGCAGCGATGTGGACCTGCGTGGGCATGCGGGCTTCAGCGTCGATTGGCAGTTCCCGATGCTGATCGCCGCGATCGACCCGCAGGCCGAGGCCCGGCTGGACGGCCTCAACCGCGGTGACCTCAGGCCGGTACCTGCCGGAGAACTTCGACAACGCGAACCCGCGGGACGGTTTCGGTAGGGCGGGGGGCTTGTTCCCGGTGCTGGCCGCGGCGGACAGCGGAATCGGCGAGCAGGCCACGACCCAGGTCGAGGAACTGCCCGCTCCCCCGGCGTCACCGGTGCTTGACGTCGCCACGAAAACAAAGGACGCCACGGCACCAGGGCGCCCGGTGCTCGGCAGCACGATCACCGCCGGGCAGGCGTACCAGAACCTGCTGACCTCGCTGGGAGGCCCCGGCAGGAAGGACATATTCAACGGTCTCTCGGCGTACTGGTCCGTCGGCCCGGTGAGCTACCGGCGCGGCAGCACCGGCGACCTGGTCCCCGCGGCGGTACGCAACCCGGTCTCGGTATGGGATGCCGACAGCGAGTTCCAGGTCCCCCCGATGGACAACGCCGACACCCAGTACCGGACGCTGCGGCAGCACGCACTGGTCCCTGACTTCAGGACCAAGGTGACGGACTTGCCGCTGCCGGTGCTGACCGGGACCTTCAGCCAGGGCAAGATCGCCGTCTTCGACCCGCTGTCCCGGGTGCCGCTCGGCCCGTACCAGCCGGCCGCGGCCGCGCCGGCCGGCCAGGCGAGCCGGAAGGCGCTGGGCGGCGGGGACCTGCTGCCCGACCTCAACATGGGCGGCCTGGTGACGCAGCCGGTGCAGCTGATCACCACGCTGGCGGCCCTGCCCACGCTGGAAAACAACGACTACACCGGCGGTGCGCAGCTGACCCGCACCCCGATCAGCGTGATCCGGGTCCGCGTGGCCGGGGTCACAGGTCCCGACCAGGCCTCGCTGAACAGGATCAAGACGGTCGCCGAGCAGATCGAGCTACGCACCCGCCTGACCGTGGACATCGTGGCCGGCTCCTCCCCGGCGCCGACCGCGATCGCGGTGCCGGCCGACACGTTCGGCACGCCGCCGCTGCTGCTGAGCGAGGGCTGGGTCAAGAAGGGAGTTGCGATCAGCATCCTGAACGCGGTGGACCGCAGCAGCGTCACGTTGTTCGTGCTGATCCTGGTGGTCTGCGCGCTGTTCGTGGCCAACTCCGCCACCGCGGCGGTCCGGGGCCGCCGGCAGGAACTCGGGGTGCTGGCCGCCCTGGGCTGGACCAGGACCCGGCTGTTCGTCACCGTGCTCGGCGAGGTGGCGCTGACCGGCCTGACCGCGGGCATCCTCGGCGCGCTGCTGTCCCCGCCGCTGGCCGCGGCGCTGGGGTTGCACGCCTCCCCGGCCCGCGCGGCCCTGGCCATCCCGGTCGCGATGGCGCTGGCGGTGCTGGCCGGCGCGGTGCCGGCCTGGCTGGCCGCCCGCGCCGACCCGGTAGCCGCGGTCCGGCCGCCGGTGCTGGCCGTGCGGCGGGGCGCTCAGCCTGGCCGTCGGCGTCACCGCGCTCACCCTGCTGATCGCGGTCACGCTGGCGTTCCGCGGCGCCGTCGTCGGCACCCTGCTCGGTGACGTGGTGACGGTCCAGGTCCGCGGCGTGGACTACATCGCGGTCACGGCGACCGTCATCCTGGGCGTGCTGGCCGTCGCCGACGCCCTGCTGATCAGCATCACCGAGCGGGCGCCGGAGCTCGCGACGCTCCGCGCGTTCGGCTGGCCGGAGCGGACGCTGCGCCGGCTGGTGATCACCGAGGGGGCGCTGACCGGGATCGTGGGCTCGGTCAGCGGCGCCGCGCTCGGCCTGGCCGGCGCCGCGCTGTTCGCCAGGCAGCTTCCGCCGCTGCTGTTCGCCGCCGCGGCCACCGCGGCCGCCGGCGGCGTGCTGGTGACCTGCGCGGCCGCGCTGCTTCCCGCGCACCTGCTCCGCCGGCTGCCCGCCGCACAGCTACTCGCCCAGGAGTGAGCCATGACCGACACCGATCCTGCCCGCCCGGCTGCTGGCGGCCCGGCTGCTGGCAGCCCGGCTACTGGCGGCCCGGCTGCTGATGGCCCGGCCATCGAGCTGCGCGGGGTCAGCAAGCAGTACGGGACCTGCGGCCAGCCGGTGACGGCCGCCGGCGACGTCAGCTTCACCCTGCAGCCTGGCGGGCTCATCGCGCTGACCGGCACCTCGGGATCGGGCAAGTCCACGCTGCTGCACCTGATCGGCGCGATCGAGCGCCCGGATTCCGGCACGATCATCAGCGGCGGCACCGAGGTGACCGCGCTGCGCGGCGCGGCGCTCGCGGCCTACCGCCGCACGGTGGGGTTCGTGTTCCAGCGCTACAACCTGCTCCCTGCGCTCACCGCCCTGGACAACGTGATCGCGCCGGTGCTCCCGTACCGGACCGGCTGGGACAAGCCCGGCCGCGGCCGGGCGTTGCTTGAGGCGGTCGGCCTCGGCGGGCGGGAGCGGTCGCTGCCGTCGCGGATGTCCGGCGGCGAGCAGCAGCGGGTCGCCATCGCCCGGGCCCTGATCAACACGCCGCACCTGCTGCTGGCCGACGAGCCGACAGGCAACCTGGACTCGCACACCGCCACCGCGATCCTCGACCTGCTGGCCAGGCTGCGCCGCGAGAACCAGATGACGGTCGTCATCGCCACCCACGACCCGCAGATCGCTGCCCGCTGCGACCGGCTGATCAGGCTCAGGGACGGTACCGTCGTCGACGACATCGAGCTCGCCGACGGCTATCCCGCCGACGAGACCATCCGCCGGGCCGGGCAGCTCGGCTGAGCAGCCTTGGCTTGTCCTGCCTTGGCTTGTCCTGCCTTGGCTTGTCCTGCCTTGGCTTGTCCTGCCTTGGCTTAGTCGGCTTAGCCTCGGCTTGGTCGCCGGGCTGGCCATCGTCGGGCTGGCCGGATTCGAACCGGCGACCTCGTGCACCCAAAGCACGCGCGCTAGCCAAGCTGCGCTACAGCCCGTACCTGGCCGAGTGTAGCGGCTGGCCCGGCAGGTTCGCTGGCGCGCTCACCATTGCTATTGGTGAGGGTGCTATTGGTGAGGGCCTTGGTGATTTCCCTGACGGCGGGGGTCACCCGGGCGGGGTGGTGAAGTGGTAGCCGGCCGCCAGGAGGCGGGGCAGGACGACCTTCAGGGCTGCCACCGTCTGGGCGCGGTCGCCGCCGCCGTCGTGCTCGAGGATGATCGAACCGGTCCTGGTGTTGCGCATGATGTTACCGACGATGGCGGCCACGCCGGGCCGGGACCAGTCGCGGGGATCGACGGACCAGTCGAGCGGGGTCATCCCGGCCTGCACGCAGTGCTGCAGGACGGCCGGGGACCAGGCGCCGTAGGGGGCGCGGAACAGGGCAGGCACCCGGCCGGTCGCCTGGTGGATGGCGCCGGTGGCGCGGCTGATCTGGTCGGCGATCACGGCCGGCGGCATAACCGCCAGGTCCAGGTGGGACCAGGTGTGGTTGGCGATCTTGTGGCCGGCGGCCGCGACTTCCCGGGCCAGGCCCGGGTCGGCCGCTACCTCCAAGCCGATCATCGAGAACGTCGCGGTCACCAGGTACCTGTCGAGCAGCCGGAGGACCTGCGGGGTGTACACCCGGCTGGGGCCGTCGTCGATGGTCAGCGCGATGCCCTTGCGGCCCGCGTCGACGTGGAACATCGGCACGTCGGTACCGTCCCGGTGGCCGCCGCGGCCGGGCCGGGCAGGGTGCCGCCGCGCCCTGGCCAGCCGGGCCCGGGCGGACGGGGCGCGGGCCGGCGTGGAGCGCGGAGCCGACGCGGAGTGAGCGGGGGACGCGGTGTACGGAGTGGAGCCGGCGTACGGAACGGGCGTGGGGTGCCCGGCGGTGGGCGGCTCGGCGCCGACGGGGCGTGGGGAGCGATCCTGCGAGTAACCGGCCAGCAGTGCCACTCCCCCGACCACCAGGACCGCCCGGCGTGTCGCGCCCGCCGGCATTCCTTTTCCCGTGCCCATCTGCCGGCCCCCAGATGATCGTCGGCTGCAGCCCGCCCGTTTGCGTACCAAACATGAAGACTGCGCGGCGATGCCGTCGGTTGCACCGAATACTCTAAAGTAGCCAAGCGCGCGCGGTGAGTGATTATTGGAAGGTGTTGCGCGGGTTAGCGGCGATGGGTCAGGCGATCTCCTGCTCGGCGACCTCGGACCCGGTGCTCTTCCACTTCCGGTCGAACCACGTCACGGCGAGCAGCGCGGCGACGAACACGAAGATCATCGCGATCAGCATGGCCAGTTGCGGGGTCGGGACCGTGCCGGTGCCGCTGAGGACGACGAGGATCCTCCTGATCACCGCGACCAGGCCGACGATGATGAACGGCTGCGCCACCAGGTGGTGCGCCCGCAGCGACAGCACCACGGTGTGCACGATCTCGACCAGGATGAGCACCAGGAGAACCCGGTCGAGCAGGTTGATGCCGGCCGGGTCGATCGAGGTCTTCTTCACGTTGGCGAAGAAGTCGACGATGCCGGAGACGAGTTCGGCGCCGGCCAGGACGATCAGCACCATGCCGACGAGGACCGACACGAGGTCCTGGGCGTGCTCGAGCAGCCAGGCGCTCGCGGTTACCGCGCGGGCCCGGCCGTCCTCATTGCTTTCCGGCACGGGCATCTCCTTCGCGAACCGCGGGAGATCTAGTACACCGAACGAGGCCGCATGGTGCAACCGTTTGCAGCCGGGCCGGGATTTGGCTCGGGCTCACAGCTCGGGATGGTGGCGCCGGGCTGGCTGGCGTCATGCCGGATGGCGTCATGCCGGATATGGCGGTTTTGCGAAGAAACGGGTACTTCTGCCGGGTGCGGCGCGGTCGGCGGGCTGGGGTGCGGGGGCCCCGCACCCCGATAGGCGGGGTCAGGGGCCCACGCACCCCAGGCCCGGGTGCCCGGCGGCCGGCGGCATCGGCATGCGGCCGTTCCCGGCGGGATTTGCGTGGGCGGCGGGATTTGCGCTGGGCGGCGGGATTTGCGGCGGGCGTCAGGATCTCGCGGGGCGGCGGGATCTCGCGGGGCGGCGGGATCTCGCGGGGCGGTGCGCCCGGAGCCGGCGTGGCGCCGGGGCTTGGCCGGGCAGCGGAGCGATCATGATTCGGATTGGGGCGATTCGGGACGCCTCGTGGCGGTGCGGGCCCTACCCTTAGGGCGTGCTTCCGGCACGGGGGGCTTCGGGGCGGCCGGCGTACGTGACTTCACTGAGCCCGACTTAACACAGAGCGAGGCATCGACATGAGCAAGTACAGATCCGCGCAGGCGGTTCTTGCGGGCGCGGCCGTGATCGCGCTGGCCGGGTGCGGCACGCCCGTGAGCACCTCGCCCGCGGCGTCGGACAGCAGCCCGGCCGGCAAGTCCTCGAGCCCGGCCGCGACGGCGACCGCGAGCGCGGCCGCGACGGCGGGCGCGACGTCGGGCACGGCCGCGAACTCCTCCGTGTCGGCCGCGTCGATCCCGTTCCCCATCGCGGTGGGCAACACCTGGGTGTACGAGACGGTCACCAGCATCAACAACCTGCACGCCCTGCTGACGAAGAAGGTCACGTCGGTGACCCCGGTGGCAGGCGGCCGCCGGGTCACGATGTCCAGCACCATCGCCCCCGGCCCGGCCCCGACGCTGGAGACCTACCTGTTCTACAACAACGGCCAGATCGGGTTCCCTGTGAACGAGCCGCACGGCGTGTCCGTGGTGTCGAGCAACGGCGTGGTGTGGCCGGACGCCGCCGACCTCGCCTCCGGACGGGCCTTCCACTCGACGCTGAACATCCGGCTCAGTTCCGGCCAGTACGAGACTGCGAACGTCACCGTGCAGGGCGGCGGCACGGCGTCCGTCACGGTCCCGGCGGGCACCTACCAGGCCACCCTGGTGAACATGACGCTGGTCTCGAAGGTGGGCAGCTTCACCACGACCACCGTGGTGAAAGTCTGGACCGCGGCGGGCGTCGGTCCGGTGAAGTCCGAGGACATCCTCCAGGCCGCGGGCAAGACCACGCTCACCACGACCGAGGCCCTCGTGTCCTTCGGCAAGACCGCGATCAGGGCAGACGGCAGCTGAGCCGTGCCCAGGCTGACCGTGACCGGGACCAACATCGACGCGCCCGACGCCGGCGCCCTCGCGGGCTTCTACCGCCGCCTCCTCGGCTGGACAACCGGCACCGAGGAACCCGGCTGGGTGATCCTGCGGCCGCCGGGCGGCGGCCAGAGCCTGAGCTTCCAGACCGAAGAGCGCTACCAGCGCCCGGTGTGGCCGGCCGCCCCGGGCGACCAGCAGATGATGATGCACCTGGAGATCAAGGTCGACGACCTCGAGGCGAGCGTCGCGCACGCGGTCGCCCAGGGCGCGACGCTGGCCGGCTTCCAGCCGCAGGATGACGTGCGGGTATGCCTCGACCCGGCGGGGCATCCCTTCTGCCTGTACCTGGGTTAGCCGGTTGTAGCGGTTAGGGGCGGCGGGGCACGCGCCGGGTCCGTTCGGGGTAAAGATCGTTAACGAGATACCTCCGAACGGTCCTGGGCCCAGAGGGTGTGGAACGTACCGTCGCGGTCCGTGCGGCGGTAGGTGTGCGCGCCGAAGAAGTCGCGCAGGCCCTGGACCAGGGCGGCGGGCAGGCGGTCGGCCCGCAGCGCGTCGTAGTAGGCCAGGGCGGCGGAGAAGCCGGGGACGGGGATGCCGAGCCGGGCCGCGGTGGCGACCACGTTGCGCCAGGCGTCCTGGGCGGCGGCGAGGTCCTTGCCGAAATCCCCGTCGGCCAGCAGCGTCGGCAGGTCCGGGCTGGCGTCGTAGGCGGCCCGGATGCGGTCCAGGAACGCGGCCCTGATGATGCAGCCGCCGCGCCAGATGACCGCGATCTTCCCGAGGTCGAGGTCCCAGCCGTACTCGCGGCCGCCCACGTCCATCATGTTCCAGCCCTGTGCGTAGGACACCAGCTTGGACGCGTACAGGGCCTGCTCGATCTGGTCGGCGAACTCGGCGGCCTGGGCGGGGGCGGGCTTGGGCCCGGGCAGCTGGCGGGCGGCCTGGCGCAGGTCCGCGTGCCCGGACAGCGAGCGGGCGAAGACCGCCTCGGCGATGCCGCTTACCGGGACGCCCAGGTCGAGCGCGTCCTGGACGGTCCAGCGGCCGGTCCCCTTCTGTTCGGCCTGGTCGAGCACGATGTCGGTGAACGGCTGGCCGGTGGCGTGGTCTTGGTGCGCGAGGACCTCGGCGGTGATCTCGATCAGGTACGAGTCGAGCCGGCCGGTGTTCCAGGTCCTGAACGTCTCGGCTATCTGCGCGGGCTCGACCCCGGTGGCGTGCCTGAGCAGGTCATACGCCTCGGCGATGAGCTGCATGTCGGCGTACTCGATGCCGTTGTGCACCATCTTGACGAAGTGGCCGGCGCCGTCCGGGCCGATGTGCGTGCAGCACGGCGTGCCGTCGACGTGCGCGCTGATCGTCTCGAGCATCGGGCCGAGCGACTGGTAGGACTCCTGCGACCCGCCGGGCATGATGGACGGGCCGTTCAGCGCGCCTTCCTCGCCGCCGGAGACGCCCATGCCGACGAAGTGCAGGCCTTGCTGCCTGAGCTTCGCCTCGCGGCGGCGGGTGTCCTTGAAGTGCGCGTTGCCGCCGTCGATGATCATGTCGCCCGGCTCGAGCAGCGGGGCGAACTCGTCGATCACGGCGTCGGTGGCGGCGCCGGCGTTGACCATGATGACCAGCCGTCTTGGCCGTTCCAGCGCCTGCACGAACTCTGCTGCGGCCGGGGCAGGGACGAAGGCGCCCTCGTGGCCGAACTGCGCGACGATGTCCGTGACGCGGGAGGCGGTTCGGTTGTGCAGGGCCACGGCGTACCCGTGGCGGGCGAAGTTGCGGGCCAGGTTGCGGCCCATCACGCCCAGGCCGGTGACGCCTATCTGCGCCGTTGCTTGCGCCATGTGCTGCGGATCTCCTGTTCGGTTGCTGCGGTTCGCTCCCGTGGCTGAGTAACGATCACTATGCCACTCCAGGCGGCGATCGATCCTGGAGTCCTGGCGCAGATGCAACCTTGCGCGCCGGCCGGCGGTGCTGGCGGGGCCAGGACGACCGTCTGGCCGATCTCATGGCCACCGGCACGGCCGGGCGCCCTATCCCCGGCATCCAAGCCGGGGCCGACGCGCTGGTGATCGCACCCTGATGCGGGAGACGGTACGCTACCGGTGTCGGCCGCGCGGTTCGGTGGCTGCTGCGGGCGTAGCTCAATGGTAGAGCTCCAGCCTTCCAAGCTGGTCATGCGGGTTCGATTCCCGTCGCCCGCTCTTTGCTTGTGGCCCAGGTCAGGGGCATGTGTTGCGGTTGCGGCTCGATCTTTACTGGGTAGTTGCTGATCTTCCGGGCCATTAGCGGGCCATTAGATTGCCGAGACGTCGTCGTCCCGCCTGGCCTCCTCGGCCCGGACGTGAGCGTCGATGTTGTCGGTGATGGTCTTGTCGGCGCCGCGTGCTTCGTGCTGGTAGATCAGCGCGGCCCGCTCGCTGTCGTGGCCCATGCGAGCCATCAGGTCCTTGATGCCTGCCCCGCCCGAGGCCGCGAACGTGTTCCCGGTATGGCGGAGATCGTGAAAATGCAGGTTGCTGGCGCCTATCGACTCGACCGCCTGCGGCCAGGCTGACATCTTGTTGAAGTTGCTGCGGCGCAGCGGGACACCTTGAACGCCGCAGAACACCAGCGCGCCGGGGTCTGGGCCGACGAATGCCGACATGTGCTCTTCCAGGGCCGGGATGATCGACTTGGGGATGCCGACGACTCTCCGTCCGGCCCTCGACTTGGGCGGACCGAGGATGATCTCTGATCCGTGCGACCGCCGCTGGGTGAACGCGGCGCGTACCCGCACCGTCCCTGCGTGCAGGTCGAGATCGCAGCGCGTCAGCGCGGTCGCCTCACCCCACCGCAGGCTCGCGAACGTGGTCAGCAGGACCAGGGCACGGAAACGCCGGTCGTGATGGCAGTCGGCCCGGGCTGTTTCCCAATCCCGACAAGTTCCACGACGACTACGCGCACCCGATCGTCGACCAGGGCGACCAGCAACGGCTGGCCCAGCTCCGGTGGCACATCGATCCGCTGATCTTGCGCCGCACCAAGGAGAAGGCGGGGATCTTCCTCCCGGTCAAGCGGGAGCAGGTGCTCGAGGTCGACCTCGACCCCTGGCACCGGGAGGTGTACGAGACCTGGCTGCAACGGCAGCGGGTGAAGAACCTGGGTGAAGACGGCAAGGTGGTCAATCGTTTTACGGCGCTCCGCTCGCTGACCTTGCTGCGCCAGTTGTGCCTGGACGCTGGCCTGGTCGACGACGACCACGCCGACTTGCCGTCGGCCAAGGTCGACGTGCTAGTCGAGCGGCTGCACGAGCTGGTCAGCGGCGGGCGCAGGGCGCTCGTCTTCTCCCAATTCACCCGATTCCTGGGCAAGATCCGCACCCGATTGGCGGCCGAGGGCCTGACCTGCTGCTATCTCGACGGTCAGACTCTGGGCAGGCAGCAGGTGGTGCAGGCATTCCAAGCTGGCGCCGCCCCCGTGTTCCTCATCAGCCTGAAGGCGGGCGGGACCGGACTCAACCTCACCCAGGCCGATCACTGCTTCCTGCTCGACCCCTGGTGGAATCCCGCTATCGAGGCCCAGGCCATCGCCCGGATTTACCGCATCGGCCAGACCCAGGAGGTGAACGTCTGCCGGCTCATCGCCCGGAACACGGTAGAGGAGAAGGTACGCCTGCTGCAGGTGCGCAAGGGTCAGTTGTTCGACAGCGTGCTCGACGGCGGCCGCGCACTGCCCCGGGGGCTGGGAGACGACGACTTGAGCGAGCTGTTTGACTGACGGCGGCTGCTACCGGTACGGCGGGCGGCCAGCAGCATTCAGATGGTGGCCACGGTGATGTTCCTGTCTCCGGCCACCCGCCGCATGTCGCCTGGGTCGCTGGTCACGACGGTGACCTGGCCTTCGGGTGCTGACTGGATGACGGCGCCTATGTGGGAATCGGCCACGGAGACGCCGGTCCGGTCGCGGATGCCCGCCGCGGTGTTGGCGCTGACCGTGTCCAGCGGGCTGTCGGCGATCCGCAGCCGGTTCGGCAGGACCCACGCCGGGGAGGTCCGGTCCCAGCCGGCCTCGACCCGGACTGCCGTGGGCACCACCTGCTGGATCGCCACGGCGCGGCGCTTACGGCTCGCCACGACTTGGGCGTGGCTCACGACACGGCGGTGCTTGGAATGACCCGGCTCCCGGAGCGCCTGGACCGCCTCGCAGTCCAGGACGACGAGGTGCGTCATGCCGCGGGAAGTGCCCGGGCTTCAGCCCACAGCAGGACGTCGTCAGGGCTGGCGCCGGGGTGGTTCGCGGCGATCTCGGTGGCAGCCTGGCGCAGCCGCTCAGCCTGGCCCGCCAGCGGATGGCCGTCGAGTTCTGCGGCCGCAATCGCCAGATCGCCGAGGTTGGGACGCGCTTGCGGATGGCGTTCGTAGTGATCATCGAGGGCAGCCTGCATGACGACCGCCTCGAGCGTCGCCCGCAGCGCCGCGGTTGTCAGGGAAGTCGCGGACGATGCTACGCCGAGTTCTTTGACCGCGAGCGCTGCGGCGTCCCTGAGGGCTGTCGGGATCCTCATCGAGGTGTTGGATGTCTCGAGCTCGCCGTCGTCAAGGAGCTCACTGAGCCGCTCGATGGCCGTTTGCCGTTCCATGCAAGTAATGTACCACGCATCTGTGGTACAGATCGAACCTAACGCACTCCGCTCAGCTGCTACGACGCATGTTGGCGCCTCGTACCGCTACCGCGAACATGCTCGTTCGCCTCGTCGTGAGTGGCGGCGTTCAGCGGCTCACCTTGATCGATGTCTCTTATGACAGGCCTGGTCAGGTCCAGGCGGCGAGAGGCTGCAAGGTGTGCACTGGACGGGACCATGCTGCACCAGGATCCACAGATTCCAGGTACCGGCGGTTTTCTACCCAAATCTCTACCCAGAAAGACGGCACAGCGAAGCTTAGACGCTATATCTCCTGGTTGCAGGAACGAGCAGGAGCAGCTCAACAGAGCACGCGGCTAACCTTCCAAGCTGGTCATGCGGGTTCGATTCCCGTCGCCCGCTCATAAACTCCTAGCTCATCGTGGATTATCGAGTTTTTGTTCGGCTTCCTGCTGCCCTTTGCCGCCTACTGGCCTCCAGTGGCGTCTATTGCGGTGTTTTCCTGCCGGGACCTTCAGCATCGAGGAGCGAGCGCTCGCGGTCGCTCTCGAGGCGGAGCGGCACGCCGCTGAGGTTGCGGGCGGTGCGGCGGGCGGGCTGGATCCGGCTACTCGCGCAACGCGGACGATTGCGGAGTACGCGCCGCTGTTCCTGCGGCACCACCAAGTGGAGGAGAACACCAAGGACACGCTGCGGCTGCACGTGATCCCGTTTCTCGGTGGGTGCAGGCTGGCTGAGACGGACCGGACGGTGGCGCGGAACTACATCACGGCGCTGCAGGAGGGCGGGCGGTCGGCGAATACGATCCGGCAGGCCAAGGTGGTGCTCGGCGCGATGTTCGGCATGGCCGTGGCGGATGGGTACCTGGATTACAACCCGTTCCATTTCTGCGAGGCGATCGGGCTGGAGCCTGATGATTTCGATTTCGGGGCGGGGATCCTGGAGGTGGCTCGTTCGGTGGTCAAGGTGTCCCGCGAGCATCATCCGCAGGGCAAGACGTTCCTGGTGCGGGACTACACGAAGAACGGGCAGACGCGTCGGCTCAAGCTCGACGGGGCTGTGGTCGAGCTCGTGCGGGGATACGTGGCGGAACACGAGATCGGCGCGACGGAGGTGATGTTCCCGGCGGAGCTGGTGGTGCCGCCGCGGCGGACCAAGGCGCGGCTGACGGAGGAGGAAATTCGGGCGCTGGGCGATTGCGAGCCGGCAGGCGGGCGGGTCTACGCTCACGGGACGATGGGCGGGTACGTGCGGGCGAAGTGCCGGTGCGCGGGGTGCCGGCAGTGGGCCCGGGACTATGGGCGCGAGCGGATGCGGGTCCGGCGGGCGGCTGCCTCCTCTGGTGAGGCCCGGCGGCGGTGGGAGAAGTCTCGTGATACCGACGAGTCGTATCTGGACGAGCAGAGCTGGAACCGGATGTGGGCCGCGCGGTGGTGGAAAGCGGGATCCCGTTCAAGCCGACCGCCTACCAGGTGCGGCACATCGCACGCCTCGTGGCTGATCGACGCCGGGGAGAACCCGAAGGCGGTGATGCACCGGCTCGGCCAGGCCGCCCTGCGCACCACCGCTCGATACGTGCATGTGCTCGACGAAACCGGGGAGTCAGCCGCCAGGCGGTTTGAGGGACTACTGCCGCCGCTGTGACCATCTGGCGGCGAGTGGCCCGAAGGCGGTTTCCGTCAGGGTTGCGTTCCTGCCCCGGCCGTTCGGCCATCGACAAGGGAGTGGAGCTGCGGAAGGTCCGTTAGCGCAGGATGCGGCAGCTCCGAGGTCACGTCCCCGTATGCTGTGATCCTTGATAAGCGGACACCATCCTCGAAATCTGCCCCGCATGCGGCTATGCGTGGGACGGGGGGGTCCGTCACGGAGTGTGGCTGAAAGCATGACTCCGACAGCTGCTGATCCGCCCGGTTCCTGGAGTTCTGCCGCTACCTGCGCTCCCTCTACCCGGTCACCACCCGCATCGCGATCATCTGCGACAACTTCAGCCCGCACCTGACCACGGCCAAGGACGCCCGGGTCGGGACATGGGCCGCGGCGAACAACGTCGAGATCGCCTATACGCCGACCAATTCGTCCTGGTTAAACCGCGTCGAGGCGCAGTTCACGGCGCTGCGCTACTTCACGCTCGACGGCACCGACCACGCCAGCCACAAGGAGCAGGCCAGCATGATCCGCCGGTACATCATCTGGCGGAACAACCACGCCTACGACGAACGGCTCCGCCGCATCGTCGACCGGGCAAACGTGGCCTGATGCGGCACGCTCGCACTCCCGCCATCCGGGGGCCTCAGGTGGCGGCCACCAAGGCGAGCAGCTCGTCAGCGACCGTAGCTGGCGGTGCGGCAGCGTCGATCGCGATCGCGCCGTGCCGGAGCATCTGCGCCTCGAATACGGCCCGGCCTTCCCGGATCTCCTGCCGGCCCGCCTCGCTGCGACCTGGCGGATTGAGCGCATCGTGCGCATCCAGCCGGGCCTCCTGCGTCTGAGCGTCAATATGGAGCAGGAACACCCGGTCGAACAAGTCCAGCAGCTTGTCCTGGTTGCGGGCGATGCCGCAGACGAACACCGCTCGGTCATGCCCGGCCAGCATCTCCTCCATCCGGCAGCGGCTCCACACCCAGCGATGCGATGCCAGCCACTTCTCATCCGGGCGCTGCGGCCCGCAGACCCGGTTGCCGGCGGCGTCCTCCCAATGCGAGAGCTCCGCGTCATAGTCCGGGTCGATGGCTAGCAGGCCGCGGCGAGCCAGCTCCCGGCCCAGCGCTGATTTTCCCGACCCGGGGTTACCCGTGATCAGGAATGCGGGCATAAGGCATCCTCTCAGCCCTGACGGCCGCTTCACCCTCCGGGCCTGCTGGTGACAGAGGGGTGGACGCGTGAGCGCGTCGGCACGCCGCGCGGGCCCCGCGACCGGCCTGGCGGCGCAGGTCTGCCCCGGGCCCGCCAGGCCAGCCACGTCGCAGCCGACCCGAACTGGCTCATCTGTGCTCCCCGTCGGCGAGGCTCCTGCAAAGACGGGCAAAGAATCGGCGTGCTGTTCCGCCTCCCAGCGGGACTATCCAACGAGGCAAACGTTGCCGGTCACGGCACTAGCTGAGTTAACGACTTGGTGCGCGATAGGACGTCCGGGGCGTAGCGGGTGATTGTGGCGTGTCGGTCCCAGTAATGTGAGCGGCCGCGCGGAACGATCTTGATGTGTCGTCAGGATGGGCCCGCGCGGCCTTGTCGCATCGTATCTTT
>WNGG01014968.1_pt1 | contig 25918 bp, 20 predicted proteins | sample 5400661 | NCBI WGS metagenome assembly WNGG01 (sample SAMN13153372, study PRJNA577476) | soil metagenome | isolation source: 100 cm soil or saprolite under Garry oak tree replicate 1 | place: USA:California | collected 2016-06-15
AGCTCTCACTCACCACCGAAGCCACGCGGTTTCTCGGCGCGTGGTATACCGATATTGTCGGCGGCGTATCATTCGACGGCGCGCGGACCGTTGGCTCGCTGTGGCTGAGCGGCCGGCTCAGCAAGACTTACGGATCCACAGGCGCGGCCAGCGCCACGCTGCAATACTACCTCACGCCATCGGTCGCCCTGGAAGTCTCTGGCGGGAACTACTTGCGCGATCCATTTCAAGGCTTGCCGCGCGCGGGCTTCATCGCCGGTGGAGTCAGAGTGTTCGCGTCGCGGCGGGCGATCGCCTCACACTCCGCCCCCTCGGCGTCCCCTCCCGGCGCCCCCCGCCCCGCGCTGCAGCCCCTGGTTGCCCAGCACCGCGGCGACACGGTCGTGGTTCGCTTCCACATGCCGGGAGCACACCAGTTGGGGATCGCGGGCAACTGGAATGGGTGGACGCCCGCGCCGTTGCGCGCGATGGGCGATGATATTTGGGAGGCTGGGCTCCTCCTGGCGCCGGGCACTTACTACTTCAATCTGGTAGTCGATAGACGAGAATGGGTTGTCCCCGGCGGCGTGGCCACGATTTCCGACGGCATGGGAGGCCTGATTGCGGTGCTGAACGTGCTGTGACTTGACGATTCCGGTCCCAGTCCGTACCGTGGCGACGGTTGGACTCCCAACTCGCTATGATGAAGGTGCTGGTCGGCGGGCTGATCGCGGGCGTCTTCCTGAACATCATCGACAGCGTGCTGTTCGGCTATCTGCTCAAAGATCAGATGGCCGCGGCGATGGCGTCGATCAACCGGCCCGCCATGACCAATGCCCAGATTCCGTGGTTCGTGGTCCTCGACCTCGTGGCCGGTGTCTTTCTCGTGTGGCTCTATGCCGCGATCCGGCCGCGGTTTGGGGCGGGTCCCGCCACGGCGGCGAAAGCGGGGTTCGCGGGCTGGTTCGTCGGCGGGCTGCTCGTGACCTTATTCATGTGGCCCATGCACCTCATGCCGCAGAACCTCACGATCATCACGACGCTGGTGAGTCTCGTCGAGTGGCCGCTCGCGACTGTGATCGGCGCGAAATTCTACACGGAAGGCGCGGGAATGGGAGCGGGGATGGGAGCAGGCGCGGGGATGGGCAGCAGGATGTAGCTCATACTGGCGCAACACGACGCGAAAAGGCTGGTCAGATAGCCCACGCGAGCGCGCAGTCCCCGCTCGCGATCGAGAGCCAGGAGGGCCCGCTCATCGGTCACGTTATTGATGAAGACCGCTGCGTCCCAGCTGGTGCGCGACACCCCGACCCGGACGTTGAAAATTCCGTAGGCGGGCAGGAGCGGATTGAACGTGAACGTGTTTTGCGTCAACGGCCCACCGATGGTACCCTTGAACGATGCGATATTCACCGTACCGATGCCCGGCGTGAGATCGTCGATTTGCGTGTAGCGTGAGCCGACGTACTGATAGCTGGCGCCCAGCGACACGCGCGACGCACCCATCGGCCATCCATAGGTGATCGCCCCACTCCCCTGCACGTGCGGTACACTGGGAAGCCGGTTTCCTGACTTGATCCCCGAGATGATGTGGGTGCCGCTCGCGTCGGTGGACGTCACCGTCGATTTTAGCTTGGCGTTGTTCAGGCCGGTCGACAGCGAGAGATCCCAGTGGTCGTTCGGGGACGCCGTGACTTCGAACTCCAGGCCCTGGCTCGTCGCCTTCGGCACGTTGAACACCAACCGCGAGGAGCAGGTGCCGGCGGTGAGATTGAGCTGCAGGTCCTTGATGTCCATGTAGAACGCCGACAGGTTGACGGACCCGCGCCCCCCCATCACGCGGGACTTCATCCCTACTTCATAATTCCACGCCGTCTCGTCCTTCCACGACGTGTGACCGCCGAACGTGATTAGGTCTTGCGGCGAGCAGATGGGCGTATTGAGCGGATCGTTGATCCCGCCCAGCCGGAAGCCCCGTGACGCCTGCGCGTTCAGGGTGAGCGCGTCGGAAACCTTGTAGCTGGCGATGAACCGGGGCGCCGCACCGTTGGCTTTGGTCGAACCGGGTTGGGTGACGAGCGCTGTCCCGGTGTTGTCGTTGCCGAAGATCCCGTCGAAAATCTGGCTGCGGTTCTCGTTGAAGTTGTAGTACCGGAGCCCCGCCGTGAGGTCCAACTGGGACGACGCGGAGAAGGTGGCTTCGCCGAAGACGGCGCCCTGTTTGAGGCGATAATCGAGATCGGACCAGAAGAGGTGGTCCTTGGGCGCGCGCAGCCCCTTCGTGAATCCGTACGGTGCACCGAGAATCGGGGCGGCCAGCGTGTCGAACCCGAAGACGTCGAGGTCCTGCCCGTAATGGCGCTTGTTGTTACTGTAGAAGCCACCAACCAGCCACCGGATGCGCTGGCCTTGTGTGCCCGCTAGTCGCACTTCTTGCGTCCATACCTTCGAGACTGTCGCGTCGTTGAGGGGGGCGTCGAGTGTGTAGACGTTCTGCGGCAACGCGAGGCTGCCGCCCGTAATACTCGACGTCAGCGCGCCCGCGTCGCGGACGACGAGGATGTTGCGATGCGTGTACGAGGTGATCCAGGTCAGCGCCGCGCCACCAAGATCGTACGACAGGTTCACGTCGGCCAGCAGGAATTTGTCGGTATACGGCTCCTCGATCTGTGTGAACAGTTGTCGCGGACCCAGCGTCACCTTCGGACGCGTGGTCGTGTACGGGTTGGCCAGAATGTTGAACGCGTCGATTCGGTTCCAGCCATCCGACTTCACGCGCTGGTAGACCACTCGTGGCGTGATGCTGAACCGGCTCGTGGGCGCGAGCTTCAGCGCGGCGCGCAGCCCCCCGCGTTCATTGCCGTTTACGTTCTGATCGACGTGGAGATTTGGCTGCACCGCATCCATGTAGCCGCCGGTCCGCGTGCCGTAGCCGACGAAACGCGCGGCCGCTTTGCTTCCGAGCGGCGCGTTGAACCCGACCTTGGCCACGCTGCCGGGATCCCCGTAGTCGATCATCGTGACGCCGACCTCACCGAACGTGCTGCTGGTCCCGAGCTCCGGCTGATTGCTGATATAGCGCACCGTACCGGCGAGGGAACCCGCGCCGAACAGCGTGCCCTGCGGGCCGCGCAACACCTCGACGCGACCGACGTCGAACAAGTCGAGGTCCGGCGTAAAGAGCGACAGCGAAATCACTGATTCGTCCAGATACGCCCCCACATCTTCTTTAACGCCGGGCTGGTCGCGGGCGATCTGGCCGGCTGACGTGCCCCGGATCGCCGGCTGGCTCTGCCCCGGTCCCAGGTTCTGGACGCTGAAGCCGGCGACGTTCTGCGCGACCTGTTCGATATTGTCGACCCCACGCACCCGCAGCGCCTGTTCGGTGGGTGCCGCGATCGAGATGGGCACGTTGATCAGCTCTTGCTCGCGCTTCATTGCGGTGACGGTGATCGCCTCGAGCTCGAGCGGCTGCAGAACGAAGTCGACCACCGCTTCCGCATCCGCGGCGACCTGAACGCCCTGCTGCGACTGGGTCCGCACCCCCGGCAGTGCCGCGGCCACGGTGTAGGTCCCCGGCGCGACGTTGGTGAACGCGTATGCGCCTTCGGCATCGGTCGTAGTGCGGCGGGCAGCCGCCGCGCCACCCGTTACTCGGACGGTGGCGCCCGCCATCGGCACATTATGCGCGTCGCGCACCGTTCCGCGGATCCGGCCGTTCTGGGCGTGCGCCACCGCCGGCACTCCGATGAGAAGTGCGGCCACGGCGAAGCTCAAGAACCTTCCAGCGCTAACCATAGAGCACTCCTCCCTATTGGATTAGTCGGACTTCTGCCCGCACGTAGAGATAGCGGCCGTTATAGCCGAACGGCGACGCCGCAGCCCAGGGGAAGGTGTTGTCGTTGTTGTTGAATTCCGCTTTCGGCTTGTCCGGATACACGTCGAACAGATTGCGCGCGCCGATCGCCAGATTCACGTCGCTGAAGTGGTAGCCCACCTCGGCATCGAAGAGCGTCTTGCCGCCGTATGTCTCACGATCCGTGAAGCTCGGTTGCGCGGAGGCGAAGCCGCCGTAGTAGGAGACGCGACCGTGACCGTCCCGCGCCAATCGGGACGTTCCTCTTCGATGCCGACCTTGGTGACGAGATCGAGGATGCTGGTCAGGTCGGTCGGCCTGCCCTGCAGGATCTGCGGCAAGGGATCGACGCGCGTGATCTTGTTCTTCGTGTAGTTGACGGCAGCCGTCAGGTCCAGCATTCCCCGTCCGGCCGGCACGTGATAATCGCCGGTCAGGTCCGCGCCGTTCGTCCGGGTGTCGAGGCCGTTGGTGAAGAATTGCACGGCCCCGATGCCGGCGAACCCCGCACTGTCGAGGATCGCCGCAGAGACCGAATCGCCGAATGTGGCGCCCAGCAGAATCCGGTTATCGATCGTGATCCGGAAATAATCGACCGTGAACGTCAGGTTGTCCTGCGGCGTGAAGGCGAAGCCCGCGCTCAGATTGAAAGACGTCTCCTCCTTCAGCGGCTTCGCCCCGAACAGCCGCGACGCCGGATTGTCCACCGGGAAGTTCCCGACCTGAATAAACTGGCCACCGATCACGTTGGTCGTGGTGTGACTGAAAAAGCTCTGTGCCAGACCCGGCGCGCGGAATCCGGTGCTCGCCGCCGCGCGCAGCGCGAACCGCTGCGCGGGTTGATAGCGGAGCGCCACCTTGCCCGTGAACCGCTGCCCGAAGTCGCTGTAATGCTCGAACCGGCCGGCCACGTTCGCCAGGAACTGCTTGGTCAGCTGGCTTTCGAGATCGAGATACGCGCCCACGTTGGTACGACCGTGGTCACTCGCGTCCGTGGGAGCGAAGCCGGGGAACACCGACGAACCCGCGGGTGCCGGCAGACTGTCATCGCCTGGGTTGCCCCAGATCCCATCCGCACCCGCGCTGTCCTGCGCGAGATGGTTGCCGTTGATCCAAGAAGCGCGCTCGCCGGCGACGATCGTGAAGGTCTCGCGCCGGTATGCGGCACCGAGCGCGACGTTCACCGGCGCTGACAGGCCGAGCCTCACCGGCCTGGCCAGGTTCACGGCGAAGATGCTTTCGGTCCGCTTCAGGCGACCGGCAAAGAACGAAAGCTTATTCGGGATGCCAGGATCGTCGGCCGTGCCGAGGATACCGTCCGCTCCGGGCGCACACGCCGTGGCCAGGCAAGGACCCAGCGATGGATTGTTCGTGTGTTCCAGATCGTAGTCGAACCGATTGCCCCCGTAGGACCCGCCCAAATCGACCGACCAGCCGCTGACGTTCGCGCGGAATCCCGCGACACCGGAGTAGTCCGCCACATCGGGGCGAAATTGCGGCAGGAACCCCTGCGGGTAGAACTCCGTCCAGTTCTTGTTGCTGTCGAAGTAGCGCCAGAAGCCGTTCCCCGTGCCGGTCCGATGGCTGTAGCCGCCGAACGCGTAGACTTCGCTCGTGCCGCCCGGGTTCAGCGGCATCCGGAAATTCGCGAACGTCATGGCGTCCTCTTCGAGGCCGTCGCCCCAGTGATAGTTCGGCTGGGGGAGCGCATTGCGCTTCTCGATGATCCGGCCGGTGTTCGGATCGATCAGATCGCTCACGCCGTTGACGTCGACCAGGAAGGAATCCGGCCAGGCGCGATTGGTCTTGTTGCGATGGAGATACTCGCCGAACAGCGCCAGCGAGCCCCGTCCCAACCGGACGCCCCAGCCCCCGTTCAGGTCGGCCGTAGTCCCATCGACCGGGTAGCCCTTCGAGTTGTACTGGCCGGCGTCGGCGTTGATGAATGGCGCGAAGCCGCCCTCCTTCAGCACCACGTTTACCACGCCGGCGATCGCGTCGGAGCCGTACTGTGCGGACGCGCCGTCCCGCAGCACTTCGATGCGATCGATCGCGCCGCCGGGCAGCGCGTTGAGATCGACTCCGCTCGATCCGGCGCCCATGCCGTAGGCGAAAGTATTGAGCACCGCCATTTGATGACGGCGCCAGCCGTTGACGAGCACCAGCGTGTGATCGGGACTGAGGCCCCGCAGCGTGAACGGCCGCGCAATGTCGTTCGCGTCGGTCACGCTCTGGCGCGGGAAATTGACCGACGGTGCGAGCGCCTGCAGGATCTGGCTCGTTTCGTTAGTGCCCTGCACCGCAATGTCCTCCGCCGAGAACACGTCCACGGGCACGGCCAGCTGCTCGGCGGCGGTGTGCCGCGCGCGAGATCCGACCGTCACGTCGACCGGCGAGAGGCTGATCGCTTGCTCGGCCAGCCTGAAGTCCTGCGTCACGGCGCTCTGGCCGACCGTCAGCTTGACCGACTGCGGGACGTAGCCGAGCAGCCGCACGCGCAGGGTGTACGTGCCAGCCGCCACCCCGCGAATCTCATAGCGTCCCTGCTCATCGCTCGTCGCCCGGAGGCCTGCGGCCTCCGCCGAGATCGTGGCGCGCGGGAGCGGCGCCCCCGTGGCGTCCGTCACGCGACCGCGTATCGAACCGTTCTGCGCGAGCGCGAGGCCCGGCAGGATGCTCAGCACAGCGAGTAAACTCTCAACCCGTCGCATACTTATGCCTCTGTGTAGGGTAATCGTCGCCCTAGTGCTACCGCTCGCCGGGTAGACCGTCAAGCGACGCTAGTGATGATGCGCGTTCCATGGGTCGACGCCCGCAAATGCCATCACATGCACCATCCACCCGAACAGTCGCGGGCGAAACCGTCCCCCGACCGCTTCGCACGCTTCCGCTGTCGCAATCGGCGACTTCGGGCCGAACACGGGCTGGCCGTCTTTGGTCTCACGCCAGCGCCGCCGCGCGTCGGCGAGCGGTGGCAGGCACCAATTGATGTGCTGATGCCAGCGCGCAATGCTCAGCGGCAGGCGCGCGTCGAGATCGGCGTCGCTGGTTTGGGGCGGCGCGGTGAACATCGCGCCGACGAGCGTCAGGCTTCCATCCGAACCGGCTTGATAGAGCAGCGAGCTCGGTCGCGCGGGATCCAAGCCGTTCCGGGACTGGATCGCCCAGCGGAGCTTGGTGAAGTGGCGCACCGGCGCGCCTGCGGCGGGGATGAACTCCCGGAAGCCATCGTCCTGCGCGACGCGGAAGTCGCGGTACTTGGCGAGCTCGCGCCGCATGACCGCGAGGGTTTCCGCCGCCCGCGCCGAGTCACCGGGAGCCGCGGGGCGGACAGGCGTAAGCCGAAGATGCAGGTCCTCGTTCGACACCATCCCGGCCATCGCGTGCTCGGCCGCCATCGCCGCGTGCTCGTCGGGGTGCTGCTCCGGCGCCGCCATCTCTTGATCGTCCGCCGGCATGGACCCCGCGCCGCGGTGACAGGCCGTGACGAGAACATATAGTAGAAGGGCAGCGCATCGCATTCCCGCAGAATAGACGCATTCCCCTCGCCGTCAGCTAGAGCGATGCAGCCGGCGGAAGTGGGGCTTCTCGATCAGGAAATAGAAAGTGAGGATCGCGACCTGGCTGAATCCCGCGGCAATCAATCCGGGGAAAGACCGCAGCATGAGCGCCAAGCCGTACATCTGCAGATAGCCAACCGTATACATCGGGCTCGAAATGAAACGATACGGGCCGGTCGCGACCGGGCCGATCGCCTCATCAGGATCGAAGAAGTTGTGCCAGTAATAGGCGTTGCTCCCCAGGGTTCGCGCCGCCCAGAGTTTCGTGCCGAGCCCCACGATGCCTAAACCAGCGCCGATCGCAAACGGGGTCGCGCCAGAGATGGGGAGCCGCCAGGTGTTGCGGGTCGCGAGGCAGAGGACCACGAACGCAAAGGCGTCGTGGTTCATGACCCACGCCGCCGTTCGTCGGAAGCGGCGGAACGCTTCGGCCCGTCCGAAGCGCTTCGAGTAGACGTTGCTCGTGTCCTCGCGCCGCAGCACGCCGCCCACGAACAGCACGTACGCCATTCGACTGAGAATGGCGTACGCGAAAGCCGCACCTTGGACGGCCGTCACTTCCTGCCGAAGAGACGCACTGTCGCCACGCCGCGGCGCAGCCGGCTGCGGTACCAGAAATCAACGCGCCGCAGGATCCGCACGGGGCCCGGCAGATCGATCGTGCGACTCCACGAGCCCTCATGAAACTGGATGCGGGTTTCCGGGGAAAACGTCTGGCCGTTCCCGAATGTGACTTTTGAAGCTCACGCGCCGGGTGCCGAGTAGCTCCCAGTCGGCCGTCGGAATAGTCAGGAGCACTAGAGCGGCAAGGATGACGCGCATGCACGAGTCTCCGAGTCAGGGTTGGTCCGGCGCGCAGTCAACATACAATGTGCGGCGCGGCGGCACTAAACCCGGCCGCAGTCTTTTGGGGATAGATTCAGCCCGTCTCCCTCATGGGATGCACCTATGCGCGCACCGTGCCTTCTGGTGCTCTGCGCTGTTTGCCTGGCGACTCCGCTCGCAACGCAGTCCCAGGCGCATCGATCAGGCCCTGTCGATCCTCGTCTCCTTACGGGACTCGTGTGGCGCAACGTCGGCCCATTCCGCGGCGGACGGATCTCCGCGGCGTCGGGAGTCATCGGAGAGCCCGGCGTGTTCTACGTCGGCACGCCCGAGGGCGGCGTTTGGAAGACGACAAGCGCGGGGGCGACGTGGTACCCGATCTTCGACTCCATCAAGGGCGTCTCGTCCATCGGCGCCGTGGAGGTAGCGCCCTCGGACCCAAACGTGATTTACGTCGGCACGGGCGACCTGAATTCCTACTTCGACGGGCGGGGCGACGGGATGTACAAGTCCTCCGATGCCGGACGCAGCTGGCGTCACATCGGCCTCGAGGGCACACAGCAGATCACTGCGATTCTGGTTCACCCGCGCGACCCGAACGCTGTCCTGGTTGCCGCACTGGGAGGCTTCTTTCAGACCCAGAGCGACGCCCGGGGCGTCTTCCGCTCGACCGACGGCGGCGCGAACTGGGTGAAGACACTGTACGTCGACGACAAGACCGGCATCGGAACGCTCGCCCGCGCGGCAGACGCGCCCGACGTCATCCTAGCTGCCACTATGTTCCGCTCCTTCGCGCCAGGGACCGGTATCTTATTCGGGCAGAGGACCGACACGGCGCAGACCCGCACGCGGCTCTACAAGTCCCTGGACGCTGGGTTGACCTGGCGTGAGGTTTCAGGCGGAGGGCTGCCCCGCCTCACGGGTCGCATCTCTCTCGCGATCGCGGTGGGCACGAACGCTCAGCGCATCTATCTCATCGGCAACTTCGGACTCTACCGCTCCGACGATGGCGGCACGTCGTGGCGGCAGATGGCGGCGGACGACAAGCGGATCGCCAACGGCCAGGGCGGCTATAACTCCGGTGTCGCCGTCGACCCGAAAAACCCCGACGTCGTCTACACCTTCCATGTGACGGCTTACAAGTCCACCGATGGCGGTAACAGCTTCGTGGCCTTCAAGGGCGGCCCGCCCGGCGGTGACGATCCGCAGGTCATATGGATCGATCCGACCGATGGCAAGCGGATACTCATGGGCTACGACCAGGGGGCGATCGTCTCGTTCGATGGCGGCGACACCTGGAGCTCGTGGTACAACCAATCCACCGAGCAGGTCTATCACGTCGCCGCCGACAACTCGTTTCCCTATTGGATTTACGCGACGCAGCAGGACGCCGGCGCCATCGCCACGCGCAGTCGCGGCGACCTGGGGACGATCACGCCCATCGACTGGAAGCCGGTACCCGCCTGGGAGTGGGGCACGATCCTTCCCGATCCGCTTGATCCCAATATCGTCTTCTCGAGCGGACTGAGCATCTCGAAGATCACCTATCCCAGTGGCGCGTGGATTAATGTGGGGCCGGAGCAGGATCCATCGCTCAAGCTGCGCGCCTCACTGAACCTCCCAATCGTCTTCTCGACGTGGCACGGGCAGCGCGAGCTGCTCGCGGGCTATCAGTATCTCATGGCGACGAGGGACGGCGGGGCGACCTGGACGAAGCTGAGTCCCGATCTCAGCCAGACGCGGGCCCACCCGGCCCCGAGCGATTCGAGCATTCCACGTTGCGCGTGCATCTGGTCGATCGCGGCATCGACCGTGCGGCCCGGCGTGATCTGGATTGGGGCCATCAACGGCATCGTCCAGGTGTCGCGAAACCACGGGGTGACGTGGAACGACGTAACAAGCCCGGATATCGGCGTCGGTGTGCGCGTAACGCCCACCTGGGTCGAGGCGTCGCCCTTCGACGCGGGTACGGCGTACACCGCCTTCAACTTGCAGTATCGCGGCGACGTCGCCCCACATCTCTACCGCACTCGCGACTACGGGAAGACGTGGACGAAGATCGTGGCTGGATTGCCGGCAACCTCGCCCGGCGGCGCGTCTGTGCGTGTCGTGCGAGCGGATCCCAAGCGGTCCGGCCTGCTATTCGCCGGCACCGGGAGCGGCGTGTATGTCTCGTTCGACGACGGCGATCACTGGCAGTCCCTGATGCTCAACCTGCCGACTACGATGGTCGACGACATCGCCTTCCACGACAACGATCTGATCGTCGGCACGTACGGTCGCGGGATCTGGGTGCTCGACGACATCGGGCCGCTGCGGCAGCTCAGCACGGCGCTGGCCAGTAACCCGACCCATCTGTTCAAGCCGAGCGAAGCGATTCGTGTGCGACGGAATGTGGACTACAACACGCCGTTCCCCAAGGAAGAACCGCAGGCGCCGAATCCCGCGCCGGGAGCCATCATCTACTACTTGCTCGGCAGCAAACCGTCGGAGGATATCGCGATTGATGTGCTCGATGCGAACGGCAATCTCGTGCGCCACCTGACGAGTGCTCCGTCCACGCCGGTTCGCGAAGCCGCGCGGGCGCCGATGGAACAGTTCTGGCTCGCGCCGCCGAGTGCTCTCTCGGTGAACATTGGGCTCAATCGCGTCGCGTGGGACCTCAGGTACGACACGCCGCCCGCGTTCGCGCACGTCTTCGCGTTTTACGGCAATCCCGGCTCGACGCCTGCGTTGCCTGAAGGACCGCTGGCTCTGCCGGGCGTGTACACCATTCGGCTCAGGGTGGACGGGAAACCCTACACACAGACGCTCACTGTGCGCGCCGATCCTCGCGTACACATCGCACCGGCAGCGCTCGGTGCGCAGCACGCCCTGCTGATGAGATTGAACGGCGGAGTGCATTCGACGTGGGCCGACTTCAAGGCTGTCGCGGCGCTGGGAGCGGCGGTCGCGAAGGTCGCGTCTGATACTGTCTCCGAGGTGGGAAAAGCGGCGAAGGCACTCGCGGCGAAATTGGATTCCGTCGCCGGCGATTCATTGGTGGAGGCGCGCCAGGCATGGGATGCACGACCGGCGACGTGGAGCTTCGTCGACCTGAACGGCGAGTTCGCGATCGAGCTGACCGCGCAGGACAACGCCGACCACGCGCCGACGCGGGCCGCGTTGGCTGTGGCGCGGTCAAGCTGCGAGGAGCTAAGGAAGCTTGTCGAGCGCTGGAGGCAGCTCGTTCGGGTGGACCTGGCGCCGTTCAACCGGACGCTGCAGGGCCATGGAATGACGGCATTGTCGACGCCGCCAGCCGGAGAGAAACTATGCTCTCCGTGAGGCCTCAGTCGAGCCTCGCGAGCTTGTAGGTCTCCTTGGCGAGATCGTACGCGAGGGCGCGCGCCATGCGACGCGCGTCGCTCTCGTCGATCACGTGGCGCGCCACCAGACCGCCGAGATAATTGGCCTCCATGCGCCGCGCGAGGTCGTGCCGCGCCGGAATGGAGCAGAAAGCGCGCGTGTCGTCGTTGAACCCCGCAGTCTTGTAGATCGAGGCCGTTTCGGTTGTCTGCTCGCGAAACCGCCGCATCCCTTCCATCGAATCGTGGAACCACCACGGGGGGCCGAGGCGCACCGCGGGGTAGTGGCCCGCGAGCGGCGCGAGCTCGCGGCTGTACGTCGATTCGTCCAGCGTAAAAAGCACGAGCGTGAGACGCGGATCGTTGCCGTAGGCGTTGAGCAGCGGGCGCAGATTGCGCGTGAACTCCGTCGCCACCGGAATGTCGCCGCCCTTGTCGGGACCGAACCGCTCGAAGACCGCTTGGTTGTGGTTGCGCAGCGCGCCGGCGTGGATCTGCATCACCAGACCGTCGGCCAACGAAGCTCTGGCCATTTCCATCAGTAGGTGGGCGGTGAAGCGACGCTCGTCATCAGGCGTCGCATCGCCCCGCCGCGCGCGCTGAAACAGACGCTCGGCTTCCTCCTCGGGCAGCAGGGCGGTGTACGGCTCGAGCACGCCGTGATCGGTCGCCGTCGCGCCCAGCTGCTTGAAGTACTTGCGGCGTTCGACCAGTGCCCTTACGAAGCCGACGTAGTCGCGCACGCGGCCGAGTCCGTCGAGCGCCGCCGGCCACTCGGGCGACGAAATCCGGAACAGCGCGTCGGGCCGAAACGTCGGGATCACCCGGCCTTTCCAACCGGATTCGCGAATCGCGCAATGATGCTCCAGCCTGTCGGTCGCCGCGTCGGTCGTCGCCAGCACCTCGATGTTGAAGCGCTCGAACAAGACGCGCGGCCGGAACTCGGGTGCGGCGAGCTTCTCGACGATTTCGTCGTAAATATGAGCGGCTGTCTCACTCGACAGCTGCTCGCGGACACCGAAAACCTCGTGCAGCTCGTAGTCGAACCACGCGCCCGTCGGCGTGCCGCGAAACAAGTAATAACGGCCGGCGAATAGCTGCCAGACGCGGCGCGGGTCTCCTTGCAGCAACGATTCAAGCGGAACGCCATTCGCGTACAGCAGGCGCAGGATGTAGTGGTCGGGCTGGACGATGAGCGACGCCGGCTCGGGGAACGGCTCGTTGTCCGCGAGAATGCGCGGATCCACGTGGCCGTGGGGCGAGACGATCGGTAAGCCCCGAGTGTCCTCGTACAGCGCGCGCGCGACGCGCCGTATCGAGGGGTCGGGATCGAAGAAGCGATCCGGGTTCAGACCGTCGGCGCCCACCCCGGCGCGTAGTCCCGCTGCCAAAAGGCCATCGCCGCCTCGTCGCCCTGGATGCGGCCCGTCGCCGCATCGACGCGGAGCGCGCGACCCGTCCACTGCGCGATGTTACCCAGATGGCAGAGCAGCACGCTCTTCGCGCCCTCTTCGATCGGCTGGCTGACCGGGGCGCCGGTGCGGACGCCTGCGACGAAGTTCGCGATGTGCAGCGCCGTGAGCTGGTCGTCGCCGCTCACCGCGAGCGAATCGGTTCCCGTCGGCGGGGGCGCGACGTTCTGCTTCACGATCTTCTGGTCCATGTCATAAACGGTGTAGCCATCTTGATCGACGACCATCGTCCCCGTCGTGCCGTGCACGATCGTCCCGCGGCCTCGGGCTTCGACGGGATAAGGATTGCAGCTCCGCCCCTGCCAGGCGATGGCCCGGCCGCCATCGAACTCGAACGCCGCCTCCTGCGTGTCGGTGAACTCCCAGTCGTCGTCGAAATGGTAGCGGCCGCCGGCGGACGTGACGCGCACCGGATGATCCACGCCCAGGGCCCAGCGGGCGACGTCGATCTCGTGCGTGCCGTTGTTGCAGATCTCGCCCGTGCCCCAGCGGCGGAACCAGTGCCAGTTGTAGTGAATCATGTTGTCCCGGTAGGGCGTGCGCGGCGCCGGCCCCTGCCACAGCTCGTAATCGAGGTTCGCCGGGACGGGCGCGGCTTTGCCCCGCCCGATGGTAGCGCGGCGGTTCGCGTACCACGCGCGGGCGAAGTACGCGCGGCCGATCATTCCGTCCCGGATCGCCTGCACCGCTTCGATGGCGCGCGGCGAGCTGCGGCGCTGCGTGCCCATCTGGACGACGCGCTTTGTCTTGCGCTGCGCGTCCACCAGCAGCTCGCCTTCGCGCGCGTTGTGCCCACACGGCTTCTCCAGGTAGACGTGCTTACCGGCCGCCATCGCGAGGATGGCGGCGGGCGCGTGCCAGTGATCGGGCGCCGCGATCACGAGCGCATCGATGGACTTGTCGTCGAGAGCGCGCCGGAAGTCGGCGAGACTCTTCACCGGCTTGCCCTGCGCCTCGGCCACGGCCGCGGCGGCCTTGGCCAACACCGTGGCGTCCACGTCGCACACACTGGCGACCTCTGCGTTGGGCGTCTTGGCGAACGTTTTCGCCAGCACGGTCCCGCGGCCGTTCAGGCCCATCACGCAGACCACGACCTTCTCGCTCGGCGAGCCCTTGGCGAACAGCGGCGTGCGCGCCCCGAGTAACCCGAGCCCGGCGCTGGAAACGGTTTTCACGAAGCGACGGCGTTTCATAGTGGCCTCACTTTGATATCGCGGAAATAGACCTCGTCCCCGTGGTCCTGCAAGACGATGTGCCCCCCCCCGCGGCGCTTTTCGCCGAAGCCGGGAATCGTCTTGTATTTGCTGGCGGCCAGCAGGGAATCCATGCGTGCGGTGCCGAGCTCGAATTCGACGACTTTTTGGCCGTTGAGCCAGTGCTCGCCGTGATTGCCTCGGAACACGATCCGCGAGCGGTTCCACTGGCCCACGGGGCGCAGGTGCTTGCGCTCGTTGGGCGCTACAAGATCGTACAGTGCGCCGGCGCGGTGGGTCGGGAGCTTGCCGTCCTCGTGGCGGTCGTCGTCGAGAATCTGATACTCAAAGCCGAGGGCGGAGTGAGTGGGCCCTCCTTGAGTGCCCGCGCCTCCTTGAGCCATCGACATCGTTTCGGACACGTTGTACTTGACGCCGCTGTTTGCGCCCGGCGTGACTTTCCACTCAAAGCTCAGCTCGAAATCGGCGAACGAATCCACGGTCATGAGGTCGCCGCCGACGAGCGGCCGCCCGTCGGCCACGCGCGGCACGTTGCCCGACGCGATCTTCTTGATCGCCCCGTCCCGTGAGCGTGCGGCCATCGAACAGCAGGCGCCAGCCCGCGGTCCGCTCGGCGGGGGTGAGGGTGTTGGGCGATTGGACTAGAGTGAGAAGCAAGGCTACGGCAATCATGTGGGCTCCTCCGTCAACCGCGCCGGCTCGAGGCGCGGCGCCAGGGCCGTGGGCACGATCGCGAGCGCCATGAGCAGCATCGCGGTCTTGCGCGCGCGGCTCGTGGTCCAGCCGCGTTTCAGGAAACTGCTCGAGAGGCACCCACCGGTGATCGATCCCACGTCGGCGATTACATACACCGTAATCAGGGGAAGGGCGACCTGCGCGAGCTTGATGCCGTAGGTCCTGTCCAGGAATTTCGGGAGCCAGTAAAGATAGAACCACCAGATGGGGTCGGCGAGGAATTTGCCAGCGACGATGGCCCAGGTTTGGCGGAAGGTGAGGAGGCGGAGCCAAGGGGCTTGGCGCTTGGGGCTGGGGCCTGGGGGCTCGGTCCCCGAGCTCCGGTACAGCGTGATGCTGAGCACCTGGCGGTCCATGTAGTTGATCGTCGTGACGACGAACAGCAGCGCGCAGATGGTCCAGCGGTACGGCGGGGAGGGGGGACGGGGGATGGGGGACGGGTCGAGCGTCACAGTGACTTCAAAGCTAGTTTCAGAACCGACACCATGACCACTCGCCGACAGTTTGTCGGAACCGCGGCCGCGCTGCTGTTGCCTTGGCAAGCGCCGAAGAGGTTACCACTCGGGTTCTCCACCCTCGGCTGCCCCACGTGGCCCTGGCCCCGAATTCTCGATTTCGCGGCCGAGCACCAGTTCGCGGCGGTCGAGCTGCGCGGCATCCAGACGAACATGGATCTCACGAAGGTGCCGGAGTTCGCACCTGACCGCTTGGGTGAGGTCAGGAGCCAAGTCGCGGCGCACGGGCTCTCCGTGTCGTGCCTCGGCGCGTCGGCGCAGATGCACGACATGGACCCGGCCAAGCACGCCGCACAGCTCGACGAGGCGCGCCGCTTCATCGATCTGGCCCAGGCCCTTGGCGCTCCTTACGTGCGGGTGTTCGGGAACGAGTACGTGGCCGGCGTGCCGCGCGATCAGATGCTCGCGCACATCGCCGGCGCGCTGCATGGACTCGGCGACCATGCGAACGGCAAAGGCGTCACGGTGCTCATCGAATCGCACGGCGCCTTCACCGACTCGCCCGCGTTGCTCGAGATCCTCCAGAAAGCCGACTCACCGAACGTGGCGCTGCTGTGGGACGCACATCACACATTCGTGTCGGGCAAGGAGCAGCCGGAGGACACGGTGCGGCAGCTGGGACGCTTCATCCGGCACACGCATCTCAAGGATTCCGTCCCCGCCGGCAACGACCGCCGCTACGTTCTCACCGGCACCGGTGAGGTGCCCGTGAAGCGGCAGATCGCGGCGCTCGCGAAGATCGGCTACCGCGGCTTCTACAGCTTCGAATGGGAGAAGCGGTGGCACCCGGAGATCGAGGAGCCCGAGCGCGCCATCGCGCATTATGCCACCGTTGCTAGTGAGTATCTGCGCGATGCGCGAGGCGAATGATCATTGTTCATTGATCATTCTTTAGCAGTCCTTCCCACAGTCCCTGGAGATACGTCGCGCCCAGCGCGCGATCGTACAACCCGTACCCAGGCCGCCCGCGCTCTCCCCAGATCATGCGGCCGTGGTCGGGACGCATCGGTCCGGCGAAGCCAGTGTCGCGCAATGCTCGCAGCACGTCGGCAAGATTCAGGTCGCCCGAGGGATGAGGGGTCTCGTGGAACTGCCGCTCGCCGGTGATGCGCACGTTGCGGCAGTGCGCAAAGTGGATGCGTGAGCCGAGCCGCCGCACCATCGCGGGCAGGTCGTTTTCCGGGAGGGCGCCGAGCGAGCCCGTGCAGAACGTCACGCCGTTTGCGGGGCGGTCCACGAGCTTCAGGAGTCGCTCTAGATCGGCGCCGCGGCAGATGATCCGCGGCAGTCCGAAGATCGACCAGGGTGGATCGTCGGGGTGAATCGCCATCCGCACGCCCGTTTGCTCAGCGACGGGGACGACGCGCTCGAGGAAGTAGGCGAGATGATCCCACAGCCGTTCCGCGTGCACCTTGCGGTACGCCTCGAGCAGCCCGCGTAGCTCGCTTGCATCATAGGTCGCAGCCCACCCGGGAAGATCGCCGGTCCCACGCCCCAGGTCGATGTTCGCAAGCGCCGCGTCATCGTAGGCGAGTGCGGTCGATCCGTCGGGCAGCGGCATCTCGAGATCGGTGCGCATCCAGTCGAAGACGGGCATGAAGTTGTAGCACAGCACCCGCACGCCCAGCTCGCCCATCGTGCGGACGCTCTCGCAGTAATTCGCGATCAGGCGGTCGCGGGTCGGCCGGCCGAGCTTGATGTCTTCGTGGACCGGAATGCTCTCGACGACCGCGAGTCGCAGCCCGGCAGCATCGATCTCGGCGCCGAGCCGCTCGAGCCGTGCCCGGGGCCAGGCGTCCCCCACGGGCACATCGTACAGCGCGCTCACCACGCCCTCCACGCCGGGGATCTGCCGAATGTGAGCGAGCGGGACTGGATCGGCGGGTCCGAACCACCGGAACGTCATGTACATTGGCGCACCAATCGCTGGACGTCCGCCGTCGTGGCGCGACCGAAGTCCCCCGGCACGGCGAGCTTGAGGGCGCCGGCGGCGACCGCGAATTCCAGGGCGGCGGCAGACGCCTGCTCTCCGAGCAGGGCGGCGATTAAGCCCGCCGCGAAGCTGTCGCCCCCGCCGACGCGGTCGACGACTTGGACGACGTGCCGCCGACTGTGCATCAGCACGCGCGTCGAGGCGTCGTACAGCACGGCGCTCCACGCGTGCTCACGCGGGCCCAGGATCTCGCGCTCGGTGATGGCCACGGCGCGGCAGCCGAACCGGTCGGCCAGCGCTTCGGGACTCGCCTCGACGCCCAGCATCGCCCGCACCGCCTCGCGGTTACCGATCAGCACGTCGGCCTCGCGTGCGAGGGGCTCGATGAGCGGGCGCGGGTCTCGACCCCTCCACAAGGCTTCGCGGTAATTGAGGTCGAGGCTGACCGGCACGCCGCCCGTGCGCGCGCGACTGATGGCTGCCGCCAGTGCCTGTAACGGCCCATCGCCGAGGGCGGGGGTAATCCCGGTGGAGTGGAACCAACCCGCGCCGGCGAGCACGCGAGTCCAGTCGATCTCTTGCCGATCGATGCCGGCGAACGCCGACCCGGCGCGGTCGTACACCACCCGCATTGCACGCGCGTCCGTGCCGGGCTCGACGAAGTAGAGCCCCATCCGCGCGCCACCGCGCAGGATCCACTCCGTGCCGACGCCCTCGCGCTGCAAGACCTCGAGCGCCGCGTGGCCAAGCGGGTTCTCGGGCAGACGCGTGACGTAGTCGGCCCGCACGCCGAGATGACTCAGCGCCACCGCGACGTTGGCCTCCGCCCCGCCGAAGAACGTGTGAAGCGCGGAAGATTCGAGCAGCCGCTCGTCCGCCGGCGGGCTGAGCCGGAGGAGCATCTCGCCGAACGTGACGACTCGCGCCGTCGCGTTCACGGCCGGGCGGCCGCCACGGCGTCCACCAGGGCGCGGGCTCGGCGCGTCAGTTCGGGCCAAGCCGCCTCACGGACGAGCGCCGCGGTGACCAGCGCGCTACCCACGCTCACGGCGGCGGCCCCGGCCCGGATCCACTCGGCGGTGTTGTCGAGCGACACGCCGCCCGACGGCACGACCTGCACGAACGGCAACGGCGCGAGCACCTCGCGAAGGTACGCGGGGCCGAGAGTCGACGCCGGGAACAACTTGACCGCCGTGGCGCCGGCGCGCCACGCCTCGAGCAGCTCCGTCGGCGTGAAAGCGCCCGGCAGACACGGGACGTGGTGGTCGCGACAATAGCGAACGACGAAGCGATCGAACGCGGGGCTCACCACGAAGCGCGCTCCGCGAGCGATGACGTCGCGGGCGGCCTTCACGTCGAGCACCGTCCCTGCGCCGATCATGCATCCCTTGACCCCCTCGCCCGACGCGAGCTCGGCGATCGTCTCGAGCGCGCCGGGCGTCGTCAGCGTGATTTCGACGGCGCCCACGCCCGCTGCGGCGAGCGCGGCCGTCGCGCCGCGCAGGTTCGTCGCATCCGGCAGTCGCACGACGGCGATGACGCCACTGGCGAGCAGCGCGTCAGTCACGGGCGAGCGCCCCCTCGATGCCCTCTTGCTCGATCACCAGCTTCCAGCGCCTGACAGCCGCCACGAAGCTCGGGAGCCGCGAAGCCTCCGCGAGTGCAGCGACGGGCAGTCCCAGGCACGTAAGGTGCGCGGCGCAAGCCAGCGCGAGGCCCTCGGGCACTCGCCCTCGGCGGCTTGTGAATGCCGAGATCAGCGGCACCACGCGGATGCGCATCTTCGTCTCCTGGTTGGTCAGAATCACTCGCCATTCATGATCGAGCCACGGGTTCCGGAACCGCTCGACGACCGAGCGGGCGAACGCCTCGGCCGCGTCTGCCGGCAAGTCGGTCGCGGGGATGATCTCGTCGAACAGCACGCGCCGCAAGAATGCCCCAAGACGCGGATGGTCCACCGCCTCGCGCACGGTTCGCACTCCGGCCAGGACGGCGAGCGGCGCCACCGCCGTGTGAGTGCCGTTCAGGAGGCGAAGCTTGCGCTCCTCGTAGAACCCGATGTCGGTCGCGAACACGACCGGCTCTGGACTCACGTCGATTGGGAACGCGCCCCGGAGCGCGCGCGGGTCCCCCTCGATGGCCCACAATGCGTAAGGCTCCGTGACGGTGAGCAACGTATCCGTGTAGCCCAGGCCGTGCTCGATCGCGGCACGCTGCTCCGCCGGGGGCGCGCCCGTCGTGATCCGGTCCACCAACGAAGAGCAAAACCGCACGTGGGTCGAAAGCCATCGGCGGAAAACGTCGCCACCCTCGCGTCCCCCGGCCACCTTATCCACCATTGCCGCGAGCTGCGGGCCGTTGTCCGGCACCAGCTCTGTGGGGATCACGAAGACCGGTGGACCTTCGGGGAGGCGCTCGAACCGCGCATATAGTAGATCGGTCAGCCGGGCGGGGAACCCCGACTCTATCCGGAAGCCGGCCTCGGTCACGTTGCTCACGATCACCTGGAGCTCCGGCCGTGTCGCAACTTCGCGCACCGCTTCCCACTCGGTGTCGGCGACGAGCGCGCGCGAAATCGACCCGATCAAGCGAGTCCGCTCGACGGGCGTGCCCTTCTCCAGCCCTCGTTCGAGGAGGGTGAACAGGCCGTCCTGGGCGTTGATCGCCCGCGCGTTTCCATGGGGCGTGCTCTGGACGACGACGATCCGGCCGCCCCCGCCCCCCCATGCGCCCGCGCGGTTCGCGGCGTCCACGGACGCCGCACACAGAGCGCGCAGGAGCATGCCCGTGCCGAACTGCAGCACCCGTTCCGGCAACTCCTGTCGGCGGTAGGCACGGTCGGTCCATTGCGCTTGACTCAGGCTGCTAAGGATCGTCGCACTCGCGTCATGCGGGTCACTAATAAGCTGCGCCGGTCGGGCCCCGAGGCAAACGGCCATCTCTTGCGCCGCGGCAACGGGGACCTGTGGTGCACGTGCGACAGTGACGATCACGACAATCGCGAGGGTATAGTCTGCACAAGGAGGCCGTCATGAAGGCTTTCCGTTTGACCGCGCTTGCCCTGGTTGTGCTCGCAGTCGGCTGTTCGTCCGATCCCGTTGGTCCCCCGCCTCGTATCACCGCGCTGCCGCGCGCACTCACGACTCAAGAGCAAAGCCTGATTCAGGCGGACAACCGCCTTGCGATCAAGCTGCTCAAGCAGGTGAACGCGGAGACGCGCGACACCATGCCCAACCTGTTCATCTCGCCGCTATCGGTGACGATGGCGCTGGCGATGGCCTACAACGGCGCGGCCACCACGACGGCCGAGGCGATGCGATCGACGCTCGAGCTCGATGGCATGACCGTGGCCGAGGTCAATGAAGGCTATCGCAGCCTCATCGAATTATTACGAAACCTGGACCCCCACGTTCACTTTCAGATCGCAAACTCGGTGTGGTATCGGCAGGATTACGCCGTCAAGCAGTCGTTCCTCGACGTCAACCGCGACTACTACGACGCACAGGTCACGCCGCTTGACTTCCTCTCACCGTCCGCGCCCGCGACCATCAATGCGTGGGTAAGCCAGCAGACACACGGCCTCATCGACAAGATCGTCGAGAGTATCCCCGACTACATGCGCCTATATCTCATCGATGCGATCTACTTCAAGGGCGACTGGACAGCACAATTCGATGCCAATCTCACACAGCCCCGGCCCTTCCGTCTCGAAGACGGCTCATTCGTAAACGTGCCGACGATGGCCCGTGGCGAGGCAGAACTGCGTACGGCGTTGCGCCCCAACGCCACGGTCGTCGATTTGCCGTACGGTGGCCAAGCGTTCTCCATGACGATCGTCATCCCTGACGACAGCAGCAGCGTGGATCATCTCGTCATGGCCCTGACCGCGGAGCAGTGGGACGATTGGACAGGGAATCTGCACGACGCCAAGGCGGAGCTGCAGCTGCCGAAGTTCAAGCTGACGAACGATCTCGGCCTGATTCCGACGCTTGGCTCGCTCGGCATGGGTATCGCTTTCGGTTGCGAGCCTCTGACCGCGGACTTTACGGGAATCCACGAGCCCTCGGAGCTCTGTATCACGGAGGTGAAGCACAAGACCTACGTGGACGTGAACGAAGAGGGTACCGAGGCAGCAGCAGTGACCGAGGTGGGGGTGGGCGTGACCTGCGCTTGCGGGCCGCAGCGCATCCGCATTGACCGCCCGTTCCTCTTTGCGCTGCGAGAGAATTTGTCGGGGACGATTCTGTTCATGGGAGTGATTCGGCACCCGTCGACCGAGTAGCTAGGTCCAGATCCCGTTAATGCGAACCGTCAGTGAATTTGACCGGCACCCGCAGCCGCGTGCGTACCGCATGCCCCTGCACACGCGCCGGCCGGAATATCGACTGCCCGACGGCCTTCAGCGCTGGTTCATCCAAGGCGGCATTCGCGCTCGAGATCACCCGCAGTGACCCGGGGACGACACGGCCAAGCGTATCGACGACGGCCTGCACGCTCACTGAGCCTCGAATCCCGGCTCGGCGCAGCAAGGGGGGATATTCGGGGTCGGGCATCGAGATGAGCTCCGCCTTCTCGTCCACTTGCGTCTCAGCATAGACGCTGTCGAATCCCGCGCCGCGCGCCGGAGCGGAAGGACATCTGGTTTGGAGCGTTGCGAGATACGCGCCCAGACCTGCGCCGTTGAATCGCGCCACGAACGGATCCGCGTTGTCGGGGCGGACCTCGAACGTCATCTCCGGCGTAGCGATCAGCTGGCGGACGAACGCCAGGGGGTCCGGCGCGAAGACGACGGAATAGTCAGTCGAGCGCGACCAGGTCTCCTCTGCCGGTGGGCGGTCACCCCAGCGCAGGTGCACGATCATCCGGTAGTCGGAATTCCGAGTCCCAGTTGCACCCGTGGCGACGAACGCCTCGAGTTTGTCATTGAGACACCGCAGGTAGAGGGCCGGGCGGAAGGTGACGACGGCGGCGTGAACCACGTTCAGGGCATCCAGTTCCAGCGTTACCGACGGCTGATCGGGTGCGGCCGAGCGTGACGTGGTGAGTTGCCAGGCCCCGCCCTGACGCTCCTGGCCTTCACCCCGGAGCGGTAGGACCAGCGCAGCGAGAATAAGCGCGAGTTTGGACCGCATTTTCCACTATCACGTCATTAACCATGGCAAACTGTGAGGCTGGTCACCGTATCGTGTCGCCATGCGATGGCTATGGCTTGGATTTATCCTGATGTTCTTACAGAGCTTGTGGGGACACCCATCAAGGCGTAGTTCATGAGATGGACATCGTCGTCCTCGACGAGCCGGCCGTCCAGCAACGGCTCCGCTACCAGGACCTGATTCCCGCCATCGCGCAGGCGCTCGCGGCGTTGTCCTCGGGCAAGGTCGTACAGCCGGTACGCACCGTGCTCCCCGTCGCTCCCCATCACGGCTTCTTCGCCGTCATGCCGGCGTACGCGGACGGGGGGGCCTCTATCCTCAGAATGTCGGGGTTCACACACACCACGCAGTGATCGTGATGCTCAAGGCCGAGACCGGGGAGCCACTCGCCATGATGGACGGTAGGCTCATCACCGAAATGCGGACCGCCGCGGCGTCGGCGGTGGCGACCGAGCGGCTGGCCCGCCCGGATACGTCGGTACTTGCGATTCTCGGATCCGGCGTGCAGGCGAAGAGTCACCTCGCCGCGCTGCGCCTCGTTCGTTCATTCAAGGAAGTGCGCGTGTGGAGTCCTCGAAACGCGCCGGCGTTCGCCCAGCGGCATGGCGTGAAGGCCGTGGCCACGGCGGCGGATGCCGTCCGCGGCGCGGACGTCGTTGTCGTCGCGGCAAGCTCGACGACGCCCATCCTGCAGGGACGCTGGCTCTCTCCCGGGACGCACGTCAATGCGATCGGCGCAACCCGCCCCGACTGGCGCGAGCTGGACGACGATCTCGTCACCACGGCGCGCATCTTCGTCGACTCGCGCGAGGCGGCGCTGCGTGAATCGGGCGATGTCATCGCAGCGCGCAATGAGGTGACGGAGATCGGCGCCGTCGTGGCCGGAGTGGATCCCGGCCGGCGCAACGCCGAGGAGCTTACGCTGTTCAAGTCTGTGGGCGTCGCGGTCGAAGACGTGGCAGCCGCGGCGCTGGTGCTGCGTGCTTGAACCGGTCCGTCCCATCGCGTTGAGTGAGATCCGGGACGCCCGCAAGCGCATCGCCGGAACGATCGTTCGCACGCCGTTGGTCCGCTTGGAGCTCGGGCCGGGATTCCCCGACGTGCGGCTCAAGCTCGAGAACCTGCAGCCGATCAATGCCTACAAACTGCGCGGCGCTGCCAACGCCGTCGCGCTGTTGTCCGACGCCGAGCGCCGGCGCGGCGTGTGGACGATCAGCGCCGGCAACGCCGGTCAGGGTGTGGCATACGCCGCGCGGGCAGCGGGCGTGCCGTGCACCGTCGTCGCCATCGAGACGGCGCCCGCAGCTAAGCTCGAGCGCATGCGCGCGCTGGGCGCGAAGCTCGTGCTCGTGCCGTATGCGGTCGCCTGGCAGGCGCTGGATGATCGCTCCTATCCTGGCGTCTCGGGGACGTTCATCCATCCGTTCGACGATCAGAATTTCATAACGGGTCACGCGACCATGGGCCTGGAGATTCTCGAGGATGCGCCGGACACCGTCGCCATCATTGCGGCAATCGGCGGTGGCGGCCTGATCACGGGCCTGGCCAGTGCGGTGAAAGCGTTGCGCTCGGGAGTCAAAGTGTGGGGCGCCGAGCCGGAGACCGCCGCGCCGGCCGCGCTCTCGTTTGCCAAGGGTTCGGCGCAGGAGTTTCCGGACTGGAAGGCCACATTCGTCGACGGCGCGGGAGGCAAGAGTGTGTTTCCGCGGATGTGGCAGCGCATGCAGCCGGTCGTGGACGGCTCCATCGTAGTCAGCCTGGACGAGACCAAGCGCGCCATGCGGCTGATGGCGGAAAAGGCGCGCGTCATTGCGGAAGGGGCGGGCGCACTTGCCCTTGCGGCAGCGCTCACCGGCAAGGCGGGTTCGGGACCGATAGTCGCCGTTGTCTCCGGTGGCAATATCGACCTTGCGAAGTTCAGCGAGCTCATTGCGTAGGTCTAGTGCAGCTTCAGCTGCATATCCACCCACGCGCCGTTCTTCGCACTCGACTCGACCGCCGCGTGGATGAACTTGACGCCGTGCGCGCCATCTTCCACCGTCGGCACGAGCAGCGCCGCCCGATCAGGCGCCCCCCCCCGCTTCGCACGGCGCGCCCGGATCTGCTCCGCCAGATCGCGATACAGATTGGCGAACGCTTCGAGGTAGCCCTCCGGATGACCTGACGGGATGCGGGTCGCGCGCGACGCAGCGGGACCGAGATTCGGACCACCACGCGATAGTACCCGTGGCGGTTGGCCCACCGGAGCGAACCGCAGCTGGTTGGGGTGCTCCTGGCTCCATTCCAGGCCGGCTGTCTCGCCGTACACGCGCAGCCTGAGCCCGTTCTCATTGCCCGGCGCCACCTGGCTTCCCCACAGCATGCCGCGCGCACCATTCTCGAAGCGCAGCAGCATGTGCACGTTGTCATCGAGCCTGCGGCCCGGCACGAACCGGCTCAGGTCCGCGGCGAGCTCGCGCACCGCTAGGCCCGTGACGAAGCCGGCGAGATTGTGCGCGTGCGTGCCGATGTCGCCGAGGCAGCCACCCGCACCCGCGCGCGCGGGATCGACGCGCCACGCGGCCTGCTTCTGCCCCGTGTCTTCGAGCTTGGTCGTGAGCCAATCCTGCACATACTCGACCTGCACGACTCTGATCGTGCCCAGCTCCCCCGCCGCGATCATCTCGCGCGCCTGACGCACCATCGGATATCCGGTGTAGTTGTGCGTGACTCCGAAGATGAGACCGGTGCGCCGCACCGTCTGCACCAGGTCGAGCGCGTCCTCGACAGTGGTGGTCATGGGCTTGTCGCAGATCACATCAATGCCGCGATCGAGAAAGGCGCGGGCGATGGCGTGGTGGCTGTCGTTCGGCGTGACGATGCTCACGACCTCGATGCCATCGGGGCGCTTCGCCTCCGCAGCCGCCATCTCGGCAAAACTGGTGTAGACTCGGGTCGGCGCGAGGCCGAGATCGGCACCCGACTCTTTAGCCCGTTGGGGATCGGACGAGAGCGCGCCTGCGACCAGCTCGTACTGCCCGTCCATACGGGCGCACAGCCGATGCACGCCGCCGATGAACGCGCCTCGCCCGCCGCCCACCATGCCGAGCCGCAGCGGCGGGACCATCGTCAAGCGATGCCGAGCATCCGGCGATTCGCGGCCTGGTCGGTGCCGGCGCCCGCGAAATCGTCGAACGCCTGGTCGGTCACTCGGATGATGTGCTCGGCGATGAACTTCGCCCCTTCGCGGGCGCCGTCCTCCGGGTGCTTGAGGCAGCACTCCCACTCGAGCACTGCCCAGCCGGGATAGTCGTACTGGGCCAATTTCGAGAAGATCGCCTTGAAGTTCA
>WNGG01001565.1_pt1 | contig 25905 bp, 18 predicted proteins | sample 5400661 | NCBI WGS metagenome assembly WNGG01 (sample SAMN13153372, study PRJNA577476) | soil metagenome | isolation source: 100 cm soil or saprolite under Garry oak tree replicate 1 | place: USA:California | collected 2016-06-15
AGGCAAGTTCCCTATACTCAGGGGGAAGAAAGGAGGGGGCACAGCGTGCAGAGAGATGACAGAAAGGAGAGAGGACAGAGCACCTCGATCATGCAGGTAGCCGTGGCCAGCTTCATCGGCACGACAATCGAGTGGTATGATTTCTTCCTGTACGGTACCGCGGCGGCGTTGATTTTCAATCGTCTGTTCTTCCCGACCTTTGACCCGCTGGGTGGGACCTTGGCGGCGTTTGGCACCTACGCCGTCGGCTTCGTTGCGCGGCCTCTGGGTGGTATCGTCTTCGGCCACTACGGCGACAAGATCGGCCGCAAGTCCATGCTCAGCCTAACGCTGCTGCTCATGGGAGTGGCGACGTTTTGCGTCGGTCTGTTGCCGACCTACGCTGTCATTGGTGTCTGGGCGCCCATCCTACTTGTCGCCCTGCGCATGGCGCAGGGCTTCGGCGTTGGTGGCGAATGGGGGGGCGCTGTGCTCATGGCGGTAGAGCACGCGCCCGCGGGCAAGCGGGGCTTTTATGGCAGCTGGCCCCAGGTCGGCGTCCCGGCTGGGCTGCTGCTCTCAACAGGAGTTTTCTCGCTAGTCTCGACGTTACCGGAGGCGCAGGTGCTGGCCTGGGGCTGGCGGGTGCCGTTTTTGCTGAGTCTCATCCTGGTTGGGGTGGGATTGTTCATTCGGCTGCGCATCCAGGAGACGCCCGCGTTCAGCCGCCTCAAGGAGACCGGCAGGGAGGCGCAGATGCCCCTGCTCGACGCGGTGCGTGCGCATCCCAGGAATATCCTGCTAGCGATGGGCGCCCGTATGGCAGAAAACGGGTTTTTCTATATCTACACCGTCTTCGTGCTCGTCTATGTCACTGAGCAGCTGGGGTTGCCAAGGAGCACGATCTTGACCGGCGTCCTGCTGGCCACTGCCGTCGAACTGTTCACGATCCCTGCTTTCGCAGCGCTCTCCGACCGCATCGGCCGACGACCCGTGTATCTAGGAGGTGCGGCGTTCTCGGCGATGTTCGCCTTCCCCTTCTTCTGGCTGCTTGATACACGGCAGACGGGCCTGGTGTGGCTGGCCGTCGTGCTGGGGCTCAACCCCGGCCATGGGGCAATGTACGGCCCTCAGGCGAGTTTCTTCTCCGAGTTGTTCGGCACGCGCGTGCGCTACAGTGGGGCCTCGCTCGGCTACCAGTTGGCGTCGGTGTTCGCGGGCGGGCTCTCACCGCTCATCGCCACGGCGCTGCTCAGCTGGTCGGGCGGTAAGCCGTGGCCCATCGCGGCCTACATGGTAGCGATGGCGCTTATCACTCTCGTCTCGGTGTATCTAGCGGCGGAGACCTTGTCAGGGGACATTGCCGCAGAGCCGCCACAGGAGGATCAGAGGCTTGCCAAGGAACGCGGATAAAAGTGGGGCAGTACCCTGTGTACTTCTGGGTCAGAGTCTGCTAGCGAGGAAGTATCCTCGGACGAGTGTCCTTTGGACAAATATCCCCCCACAAGGAGGTGCCCTATGTGCTACGACGAGTGGGAAGAGGAGCTGAAGTGGAACGACGAGGATGAGGAAGAAAAAGTATCGGTGGACATTGTCAGGATCGAGGTGGAGCCGACAGAAATCCAGGAGCCTGCGGCTCCAGAGGCAGCGTAAGGCGAAATTTCCCTCTCCCGCGTAGCGAGCGGGAGAGGGAGAAAAAAGGTGGCCTGAGAGTTTTCTCAACAACCTGTTACGGAGCAGTCCCGGGAAAGGCTAGGGTCCGGGTCTCCAGGTGAGCCGGGGTCAAAAGCTGGGGGTCGGGAGCGCGTAAGGCCCAGTGGTGAAAGCTAAACTCCGTCCATCCCCCTTCTCCAGTCACCACTAGTTGTTGCGGACGGTAGCAGCCGGGAGCGATCTCGTCAAAGGCCAAAAAGCGCGCGAGTTTCTCTTTCCCTCGGGCACTGTACTGGACCTCCGTCACCAGATAGGTTTCCCCTCGCTTCTCTAGATGAAAGATTGCCTTTTCGTAGGGCACGGGTCCAGCCGTGTCCAGCGGCTCTCCTTCGATGATTGGGGCCTGCTCATTGGCGTCAATCAACCGGTAGCGATAGTCGTCAAAGTCCTGAATGGTGGTGAGGTCGTAAAAGAGATAATCGCTCTGGAGCAACGGATCGTTGGGCTGGTGGGGAATGATCCGCACCCGGCGCAGTGCGGGTAGATAGAGCCACTGGGTGGCCGGCGCCTGGGGCGACCTTTTGAGCAGATAGCGCTGGTCCGAGTAGAGGGAGGAGTCAACGGAAGAGTTGACGGCAGTCTTAAAGTCAAGACGCACGGACTCGGTCTGGGTCTTTGCCTCCCACAACTTGCCCATCACAAAAGAGTAGAAGCGGTTCAGCTTCTCCCCACGGTACACCTTCATCTCTCCCAGGACAAACTCCGCTGGGACCGTGAGCTGCTGTCGGGCTAGGGTGATGATTTCCTGAGCCGTGGGAGCCGTGTTCCCCCTTGCGGGCCAGATCACTATCCCAAGGATCAGAGTGAGCGTTAAAACTGGGCTTTGCATGAGATGCTTCCTTCCTCACGACACACCAGGGCAGAAGAGCGGCCATCAACACAAGCGTTGCCGCCGCACAGGCCACTATCATGACTCCCATCATCCAACCGAGCTGTTGCACAGGAAGAAAACGGGAGGTCACAAGCGGAAGAAAACAACAAGTATTGAGGAGACAGTCCGCGACAATGACCTTCCCCTCCCGTTCCACAGCCGCGGTGAGTGCCGCTTGAGGCGGAAGGGTATGAAGAGTCTCCTGGTACGTCATGGCCAGATAGAGGCTGAAGTCCGTGGCCGCGTTAATCGCCAGGGCGCCAATAGAGGCTGTAGACATATCCAGAGGGATGCGCAGCACCCACATCACCAGCCCCATGATGGCGGTGGCAAAAAAGAGCGGCAGCGACATAACCACTCCACCCCACACCGGAGAGAGGCACACCTGCGTGAGCCGTCGGTTACGCCAGCAGAGCAGGAGGCCGCAGATCAGCGCGGTCCCCAACTGGGAGACGAACACATTGTGCACCTTCCCCTCCCGCACATATTTATCCACCTGTGGGTAGAGCGGGACCTTGTTGAACGCGCTTACCTTTAGGTCGGGAAAGTCTCTGCGGGCAAGGGTCAAGACCTGCTCACAGAAGTGTCCTAGTTCTACACTGTCATCCGTCCCATAGGAGACGGAGATTCGCACTCCTCCAGGAAAATAGAGTTGACGCTGTACGGCCGGCGAAAGCCGACTTTCGATGAGCAAGAAAGCGGCTGCCACTTCGTCTGCCGTCTCCGGCAGCGTTTTTTTAAAAGACTCACGGGCAATCTGATGCAGGGCGGACAGGATCGACGTCGTCTCCCGGCTCCCGGGGACCCCCTTGAGGGCCGCTTGCAACTCCCAGGCCCGAGCTAGGAAGTGGGGATCAGAGAGCTGCCCCCCTTGGACGGGCTCAACGAGGAGGTCGAGAAACTCAAACCCGACGTTACCCGGTCGATTGAGAAACCGCGCCTCTCTTTCCACTAAGGTACCGCGGATAAACTCCAGGGCATGGGTACGGCTCACGATGTGCCCGCGGGCAAAAAGAAGCGCCACCACGGCGAAGCAACCGCAGACACCACCCACCACTCCCCAGAACCTCCTGCCCACGGTGAGCCAAGTAGTCGCATGCAGGCAGCCGGCCACCAGCCGCTCAAGAACCCGTTCAAAGAGGTAACCAGGAGAGGCGAAGCGTGCCTTGCCCTTCCCCACAGCAGGTGCCCTCTTCCCTCCCACCACAAGGTCGAGGGCAGGAAGAAAAAAAACGGCCAGCACCAGAAGCCACACCACCCCCAAGGCTGCGGCCAACCCCAGCTCGCGGATAGGCTTGAGGCCAAAGGACCACAACGTGACAAAGCCAAAGGCCGAGATCCCAGCGGTGGTAGCGATCAGGCTATCTACAGCTCCTGCTCTCTGCCATCCGACAGCACGGTCCGGTTCTCCACTCTCTTTGAGCGCTTCGAACTTATGGAGGGCAAAGCTGGTCCCCTGTACGATAACACTGGCATAGGCCAGCAGAGAAAAGACTCGTTCGGGCAGACCTAACAGCCCCATCGCCCCCCGGGTCCAGACAAACCCTCCCACCACCATCACGCCCACGCACAGCAGGGCGGAACGCCACGAACCCACAGCCGCCCAAAATATCGGTACGGTCAACAGCATCCCCAGGAAGACCAAGGTGAGGATGTCTACGTTGAGCCCCTGGTCGATGAGCCCTCGCCCCAGGGTCCATCCACCGACACCCACAGCAGGGTCTCGAGGGAGGATGTCTTTCTTCCACAGCCACTCCCACCAGGGGATTTCCCGGCCCTCCAAAAACTCGACCGTTTTGCGAAACTCCTTGACCTCGTCGTAGCCAGGGGGCAGGTAGCGAATCACCGAGGCCCAGGAAAAATCCCGGCCCACCAGGAGACCAAAAACTCCCGGGTCCTTGGCAACCTGCTCTTTCCACTTGCGCAGGTCAAAGTCAGGGCGGGAAATTTTCTCAACAGTGACGTAGGGCTCATCGACCAGCGTCTCTCCAGAATCCCGGTAGGCAGGAACCGTGGAGAGACTCAAAACCGTATCGCCAAAGGCCCCTTGGGCCGTTTCCGTGACGTGGAGGAGGTGCTGTAAATCTGCGGCAGAGCGGATACCACCGCCATTCAGCACGAAGGGGACAAACTCCCGGCCCTCGAACCCCTCCGCCGCTTTGTCCTGTACGTAGCGGTCCATTTGCCGCATAGGATCATCTGTCCGCAAGATCACATCCCCATCCAGCACCCCGCCCCTCTCGACGCGCCCATTCCCCCAGACAAAGAGGAGGGTCAGGCCCAGAAAGCAGAGCAGCGCTATGCGCGGCTTTTTAATTGCCCATAGACGCGGGTCAGTCGGCTTCATGATGGAGATATCTCCCTGTTCTGCTTAGCTGCTACTTCACGCTGCCTGGGAGAGAGGAGGGGGAGTTGGGCAACGCCGGCTAAACTGCTGAGCAAGAATCCCAAGATAGTAGCTGCTTGTTCGGCTCAGCATCTCCTCATCCACTCGCGGGAAGGAGAGCAGCGTGTCAGGCACCAGACGGCGGAAGTTAGTGGTGTCAAAAGAGAAGGGGCTATCCAGAAGATAGGGTGCCTGAAACTGTACCTGACGGGTGAAAAGCCGCTCCAGCCCGGTCATGGACCGCTGCTGCAAGGCGTCTTCCTTCATCAGCTCAATGCCTGTCACTCTCAACGCCTTAGCAGTAATGCGAAAAAGATCGGCTGAGGGAATAGCCGTGTCGTTGGCCAAGTTGAAAATAAAGGTGTCGCGCCGCTCAGCGCGGGACACCTGCCACATCGCCTCCACGAGAAAATCGACCGGAACAAAGTTATGCGGCAGGTCTGGTTGGGCCGGGATGCGCAGCCGTAAGTTCCGGTCGAACTGGGGGCCCAGATTGACCTCCAGCACACGGGTCAGCAGATACAGCGCCCGAAACACATCGTAACAGCCGGTGAAGCGAATAGCCTTTCCGGTCACGGAATGACCAACGACGATGGTCGGGCGCAGGATAACGGCAGGAAGGTGACGCTCCCGCCGGAAGCGCTCGACCAGCCGCTCCGCCTCCTGTTTTGACCATTCGTAGAGGTTGCGATGGGTCGCGTCTACGGACGGCAGCTCTTCCCGGGCCACTCTGCCGGAGACCGGAGCTGCATAGGCCGTACTCACATAGAAGGCTGGCGCGGCTTTTCCCTGGTTGCAGAGGCAGGCAAAGTCCAAGAGGTTGCTCGTTCCGGTCACGTTATGGGCGATAACCTCTTCGCGGTAGCGCTCCTGAAACTTAAAGCAGCTTGCGCAGTGCCAGATCTCCTCCACTTCTTGGGCAAGCTCCTGCTGCACCGCCTCGGCCAGGCCAAACCCTGGAGCCCGTATGTCCCCTTCCACCACCCTAAGACGTCCTTCAAGGTCGAGTGCCTCTACTCCGCCATTGCTGACCTCACCCAACACCTGCAGGAGCCTCCGCTGTGGGTCAGGGCTGCGTACCAACGCGACGACTCGGTACCCCTTCTGCAGCAGGAAAGTGATGAGGAAAGAGCCCAGAAAGCCTGTTCCCCCGGTCACAAAAACTGTCTTTGCTTGCATACCGCTTTCCCTCCCTCAGCATTTTTCTGCCACTACCAGACTGTAGAAGTAGATAGTGGGGATGAGCTCAACGCGGGAGAACCCGGCCTCTTGCAGCAGGGCTCGTATCTCGACAAAAGTTCGGCACTCCCCACCAGGGCTGATGAGCAGGAGCAACAGAGAGATGAGCGCCGCATCTCCGGGATGGGGCCCTTGGTCTTTGAAGGCCTCGTGGATGAGCAGGCGTCCCCCGCGCGGGAGAGCGGCAAACGCTTTATGGAAAAGCGCCACGACTCTCTCCGGTGGCCAGTCGTGGGTGACGCGCATCATGACGATGGTATCTGCGCCCTCAGGAAAGCCCTCGCCAAAGAAGTCGCCAGGATGAATATCAATGCGTTCAGCCAAGGAAGGATAGTTGCAAAGGAACTCTTGGGCTTTTTTGCAGACCTCTGGCAGGTCAAAGAGGATGGCCTCCAGCTCCGGATACTGCGAGACCAGGGTCAGACAAAGCCTCCCGTACCCGCCTCCCACATCCAAGACCCTCCGGCTCTCGGCAAAATCCCAATACTGAGGGAGAACCATAGCTGGAAAGATGCTGGTGTCATGCATGAGGGTGCTATAACAGGTGACCTCCCGGTCGGCAGCTTCAAAGAAATACGTATAGTCCTGATTTACCGGCCGGTTCTCAAAAAGGGCGGCCTTGAGGTTACTGCAGGCCAAATAGAGGGTATCGAAGAACCGGATGTGGGGACCCTGGAAATCCAGCCGGCCTTGGACCAGAAAGGTCTCCGCGAGCTGGGAGTTGCGGTATAGATTGCCTTTTTTTTCCAGCAGGGTAAGGCTCAAAAGGGCGTCAAGAAAAGTGGAGCAAGGACGCTCGGCCAAGCCGAGATGGGCTTTGATTTCGGCGAAACTGCCCGGCTTCTCTGACAGCCAGGTAAAAAGGTCTAGCTCCACCGCCACGGCAAGCAGCTTGGCGGTGAAGAAGCCGGTCATCATCTGAAAAATGTTTTTTTCGCACGGAGAGAACGCTTCCCCACGCACTTCCATACCGAGCCTTTCCGCCCCCTGAGCACCTGGTCGCCGATGGTTCATTCTCCCTGCCCTCGTCAGGGAAAGCCCCACATAAGTTTTCGGCAACGCTCAGGATTTCTTTAGCTTTCACAGACCCCGACCAGCTCCGCCCTTCCCCTTGACTTTCACTGCCGAATCAGCCAGGGAGAAGCTACCCCTTGGGGCGGACAGTGGGGCTGGGGGCGGCTATGGAAGACAAAAACAAGACAACCAAGCAACTCATCAAAGAAGCGGAATCGCTACGCCGACAGCTCGCTGAACTCAAAGCCTTAGACTCTGAGCGCAAGCGGGTGGAGGAGGCGCTGCGGGAGAGCGAAGAACGCTATCGCATGCTCGTTGAGCAGACCTACGACTTTGTCGTTGAGACCTCCTTGGACGGTCAATTTCTGCATTTTAGTCCTGACTATCAAGAGGTGTTGGGCTATGAGCCCGACGAACTGCTGGGCAGAAGCATTTTTGAACATATCCACCTGGATGACGTGTCCACGGTCATAGCAGCCTTTGAAAAGGGCAGGGAAAAATTTTCTTCCGTCAGTCAGGTTGTCTATAGATATAGACACAAAAGTGGAGAATGGCGCTGGTTTGAAAGCACCGGCCGCCCGTTTCTGACGGCAACCGGCGAGATGCGGGGAATTATCGTCTCCCGTGACATCACCGAGCGTAAGCGGGCAGAGGGGGCGCTACAGGAGGAGGCGGCTATTTCGTCGACCCTGGTCCGGGTAGGGCGGGAGATGATTGCCTCACTCGACACCCCAACCATTCTTCACCACCTCTGCCAGCTTACTGCGGGGGAACTGGAGTGCGAGTGCAGCCACACCCTGCTGTGGCAGCCAGATAAGGACGCGTACATGCCAGTGGCGGGCTGGGGCGAAACGGCGGAGCAGTGGGAGGCGCTACGGGTGCTGCAAATTCCTCGTGAGGCCTTTGGCGAGATCCTCGCTCACCTGGAAGGAGAGGAGGTGGTGGAGGTGCCCCCCGCTGGGCAGGATTTACTGCCTCCTGCCTTGGCAAAACAGCTCGGCATGACCGCCAGTCTCTACCTGGTCCTGCGGCGAGGCGAGGCCATCATCGGCATACAGACTGCTGGCCATCGGGGCCGGCCAGAGAGCTTTACGCTGCGGCAGCGGCGCATTGCCCAGGGGATCGCGCAAATCGCCTCCATGGCCCTGGAAAATGCCCGGCTGTTCGAGCAGGCCGAGAGTGCCAACCGCCTCAAGTCGGATTTTCTCGCCACCATGTCCCATGAGCTACGCACCCCCCTCAACATCATTATGGGGTACAATGAGCTGCTGCTCGACGAAGGGTATGGCAGTTTAACCGCAGAGCAGACCGACATCCTAAAGCGAATGGAGAGAAGCGCACGAGCGCTGCGTGAACTGATTGATGCCACGCTCGATGTGGGCCGTCTTGAAACGGGGCGGCTGCCTCTGGATCTCAAAAAAATTGTTATTGCCGAGCTGATTGAGGAGCTGCAGGGCGAGACCCAGGACCTGCAGGAGCAGTCTGGCCTGACATTTATCTGGCAGGTAGCGCCGGCTCTGCCACCGTTGTATACAGACCAGACAAAGCTCAAGGTCGTGCTGAAGAACCTGATTGGGAACGCGGTCAAGTTTACCGAGGAGGGGAGCGTGACCGTCCATGTCCGCGCCCGCGGCCCAGGGGTAGAAATCGCTGTAGCAGACACGGGCACCGGCATCGCGCCAGAAGCGCTGCCGGTCATCTTCGAGCCCTTTGGCCAGGGAGAGAAGCTTCTGACCCGTCGCCACAGCGGCGTAGGGCTTGGGCTCTACGTTGTGCGGCGCATGCTGGAACTCTTAGGAGGGACGATCACAGTCGCAAGTACGGTAGGACAGGGCTCCACTTTTCGGGTGTGGATCCCGCTCACAGTTGCAGAGGGATCACGAGCAAGGCGAGCAGTGCGGGCCACGTCCCGATAAGAGGAGAAAGGAAGACCGCGTTCAACGTTCCAGGTTCAAGGTTCAAGGCCCGCCCTCCGCCCGCTACGCAGGATGGGACTCCCATGCTGGACCGGGCAGTGTTGAACGTTGAACGTTGAACCTTGAACGAGCATTTGCCTCTTTTCCCTTTCCCGGTTCAGACCCCGGACCTTGAGACTCTAGACTCTAGACCCTATACTGCAGGGCTGCTAAAGGGGTCTTCCATACCGGTTGCGCCCGCGGAGCGCAACCGCGCACGGGAGCAGAGCAGCTGGAGGACGGCATGGCAGAACGCGCCCTGCAGGACATACGCATCGTCGAGTGCGGACACTTGGTGTCCGCTGCCTATGCGGCCAAGCTCATGGCCGATATGGGAGCAGAAGTCATCAAAATCGAAGAGCCAGGGGGTGGAGACCAGGCCCGGCAACGTGGCCCCTACCCTGGCCACGTTCCCCACCCGGAGAAGAGCGGGCTGTTCCTTTACCTGAACACCAACAAATACGGGGTCACCCTCGACCTGCGCCAAGCGGCTGGACAGGAGATCTTTCAGCACCTGCTCAAAGATGCGGATGTACTGATCCACAACTACCATCCTACTGAGATGGCGAGCCGAGGGCTGGACTACTCGCGCCTGCACAAACTCAACCCGCGCTTGGTCATGACCTCGATCACGCCGTTTGGTTTGAGCGGCCCACACAAAGACTACCAGGCCACCGACTTGACCCTGTGGAATGTCAGCGGAGTAGCTTACTTGAACGGGGGCGGACCCGGCACGGACGAGTTGCCGCCTCTGAAAGCGTTCGGCCAGCAGGCCGGCTTCCAGGCTGGAGTCAATGCCGCTGTCGCCTCTCTGGGAGCGCTCTTTGCCCGCCTCTCCAGCGGTGAAGGCCAGCATATCGAAATCTCAGCCCAGGAATGCCTGCTGTCGATTCTGGAGCTGACTTTTGAGTTTTTTCCCTACATGGATCTGATCACCTCGCGCCTGGGACAAAAGCCGATCCAACCGCTCGAGTTTCTCGAATGCCAGGACGGCTGGATTTTTCTGTGCTGCGTGGAAGAACACCAGTGGCAGCGGTTTGTGGAGATCATGGGCAACCCTGAGTGGGCGAGTGAGGTGATCTTCGCTGACCGCTTGAGCCGCGGGGCAAACTGGGATGCGCTCTACCCCTTGTTGCAGGACTGGGTAAAAGACCAGTCGGTCGACGCACTGTACCACAAAGCGCAGTCGCGCCGGGTGCCAATTGCACCGGTCTCGACCATGGGAGACTTGTTCCACAATGCGCACTTGAAAGCGCGCGGCTTCTTCGCCACCATCGACCACCCGACAACCGGCCCGCTGCAGTATCCGGGCGCGCTCTATCAATTTTCCCAAACGCCCTGGGAAATCCGCCGGCCCGCACCGCTGCTGGGGCAGCATAACGAAGAAATCTACGGCGAGCGGCTGGGAATGGGTCGGGAGGAGATGGCGAGACTCAAAGAGCAAGGAGCCATTTAAAACGTAAAACGTAAAGCGTAACGAGTAATGGAGAATAAAACGTAGTACGTAAAAGAAGAGGGTACCCTGGTGTTCCCCTTACGTTTTACGCTTTACGTTTTAGCTTTCACATTTTACGTTTTAGATTTCACAGAGAGCATGACGATGAGCAACAAACTCCCCCTCTCCAGCATCCGCGTCGCTGACTTTACCTGGGTCTGGGCCGGGCCGTTCTGCACCCTGCAACTCGCGCACCTCGGTGCCGAGGTGATTCGGATCGAAACTGCCGCCCGCCCGTGCGTCACCCGTCTGCTGCCGCCATGGCCGGATAACAAGCCTGGCCTCAACCGCAGCGGCTATTTCAACCAGTACAACCAGGGGAAACGTTCTCTGACTCTGGACCTGAAGAAGCCCGCGGCCTTGGAGATTGCCAAGCAACTGGTGGCCAAGAGTGATATTGTGGCCGAGAATTTTGCCGGTGGGGTGATGGACCGCTTGGGGCTGGGCTACGACACTTTGCGGCAAATTAAGCCGGACATCATTATGATCTCCCTGTCCGGGTACGGCGCCACCGGCCCGGAGAAAAACTACATTTCCTACGGACCCGCGCAAGTGCCGATGAGTGGTATGTCCTCCCTGACCGGCTACAAAGGCTGGCGACCAATGCACGTTGGGATCTCCTATGGCGACCCCAACGGTGGTCTGCACGGCGCTTTCGCTGTGCTCTGCGCGCTGATGTATCGCGCCCGCACCGGCAAGGGACAGTATATCGATCTGTCACAGTGGGAGACCTCGACTGCGATGGTGGCCGAAGGGTTGCTCGATTACAACATGAACGGCACACAGCCCGAGCGCGATGGCAACCGTGATCCCCATATGGCCCCACACGGCGTATTCCGCTGCGCTGGCGAAGACCGCTGGGTAAGCCTGGCGGTGCGCGATGACAACGAATGGCAACGTCTGTGCGCGGTCATGAACCGGCCCGAACTGGTAGCTGACCCGCGTTTCACCACCCTAGCCAGTCGCAAGCAAAACGAGGACGAGTTGGAACCGCTCATTACCGCTTGGACCCTCACCCGCTCTGCAGAAGAAGCAACCGAGCAATTGCAGGCGGCTGGTATTCCCGCAGCCCCCTCGATGAGCAACAAAGACCTGGCGACTGATCCCCACCTCAACAGTCGATCCATCTTTGTCTACCTCGATCACCCCGAGGTAGGTAAAAAGCAGCACATCGGTATCCCCTGGCAGTTATCAAAGACCCCGCTCACAGTCCGCCGTCCGGCTCCCACCTTAGGGGAGGATACGGAGTACGTGCTACGCGAAATTCTTGGCTACGGCACGGAGGAAATTGCTGCGCTGAGAGACCGGCAAGTGTTGACGTAGATCTGTGCCGTGCGTCTGTCCGAACCGCATGCGTTAGCAAGCGGCGCTCGTTCCGCTCCCTCATGATCGTGGCTCGGATTCACTACCCTGCAGCCCGGCGCGGCGGACGTCGTTTCTCAGCGCTGGAGGAGCGACGCCGCAGCGGCCGACGCAGCCAGCGGGGCATACTGGACAGCAGCGATACCCGGTTACGCCGGTTCATGAACGCCAGCCCCAGCGCCAGCACGATATACGCAACAGCATAGAGATACCGAATCTCTGGCGAGGGAAAGAAGAGCTGGGAAATAAACAGCGTCAGCAAGACTAGCGCTTCAGCTAGAGAAAAGGTAAAGCTCGCGATTACTACTAAAGCAAAGACAGATTGTGCCGAAGTGAGCAGGACCTCTGCCACTTGCCGGGCGTCCATGTGCATGGAGGCGACCTGCCCGGACGACAAACTGTAGGCGAGGGGGAGCATGCCGACCAACAGAGTCCACTGGTTCACAGTAGAGGAAACCAGGGTGCCTATGCTCGCCTGTGGGTTACCTCGTAGAGCAAAGAGGATTGCCACAACGAACTCTGGCGACTCGGAGGCCAGCGGCGCGAGCCACTGCACCAAAATAAACTCCTCGATGCCTAAGGTACGACCCGAGGCCAACAGCCCCTCGGCAAAGGGCTCAGCCGCCGAGAAGATCGCTAGGCCAGAGTAAGCGAACAGCATCAGCGTGATCGTCCGCCGCACGCCCGTGGCAAAGCGGGCAATCATTTCCGGCGGACCTTCGAGTTCGGGCTCTATCACATGTGCCCGCGACGCCGCGATCATGTAGACAGTAAACAGGATAAGGAGAAAGAAGGTGTCTACCAGCGAGAGCGTGCCCTTAAGGGGGATCACCAGCGAGTAAAGAGTCGCTAGCCCAAGGGTGAGGACTTCGACCTTCTGATCCTTACTCAGGGTCATTACCCGTGAGCCGGTCTTGAGCCAAAAGGCGATTACCACGGTAGCCCAACCCAGCCCAATGAGCAGACGGTTGGCGCCAGTCATGTTGGCTGTAGCGTAGGGGGTGTAGGAGGGATCAGTGCCGGCCCGCCAGGCAAAGTAAATGTCAACCGCGTACTCCGGCAGGACCGCGATTAACGCCAGGAACGCCAGGGCCAGCGCCTGGGGAATATCCATCTGTGCTAGCTCAGCCCCCCACGACAGGAGAAACGCCGCACCAAAGATCGATACCCCGGAGGACAACACCTCCCAGTGTGGGGCCAGATGCACGCCGGAGAAGTGGAGGATTAGCCACTGTAGAGGAAGGGCTAATGCACCCGCGAGCCAGAGCCAGTTTTTCACCACTGTCCTCTGTTTGTTAGTGTAAGGGCGACCCGGTATGGTCGCCTGAGGTGGGTATAGGGCAGTCACACCGGGCTGCCCTTATCTTTCTTCCCACGGCCAGATGGAAATGCGCTGCGGAGCTCATGCCGAGACTGGCCTACAACCCCAGCTCTTTGAGCATTGCCAGGTTGTTGGTCCAGCCCTTTGCGACCTTGATGAACAGCTCCAAGAATACCTTACAGCCAAAGAATGCTTCCAATTGCAGGCGGGCAGCCTGGCCGATCTGTTTGAGCCGGCTGCCACGGTCACCGATGATGATTGCTCGCTGCGAGGACCGCTCAACGTAGATCACAGCCCGGATGAGTAACAACTGCTTCTCCGGCTTCTCATTGAACTCTTCCACTACCACAGCCGTGGCATAGGGGATTTCCTGCTGGGTGTGGAGAAAGAGCTGTTCGCGCACCACTTCCTGCGCCAGCACGCGCTCGCTCTGATCGGTCAACTCATCACTTGGATACAGAGCGGGACTAACCGGAAGCGCAGCGATGATCGTGTTGAGCAATTCCGCAGTGTTCTCGCCAGTGAGGGCGCTCACTGGGACAATATCACGTTCGGGGAGGAGCGTGGCCAGCCGCTCTAGGAGCGGCAACAAGGCCGTTCTAGAGACTAGGTCGATCTTGTTCACTACCACTACCACCGGTACACGCGCGCTGCTCAGGCGCTGGGCAATCTCCTCATCTGCAGGGATAACCCCCCGTTGGGCATCGACCAGAAACAGGACGACATCGGTTTCCTGCAGGACGTAGAGAGCAGCTTCGACCATACGTTGATTGAGCAAGGAGCCGGGATGGCGGTGAATGCCCGGCGTATCGACAAAGATCAACTGCGCCTGGGGCAGGGTTTTAATACCGACGATACGATTACGGGTCGTCTGCGGTTTGGGGGTGACAATCGCCACCTTGACGCCAACCAAGGTGTTGAGCAAGGTAGACTTGCCGACGTTCGGCCGCCCGACCAGAGCGACAAAACCGCAACGGTACTGAGGATCGGGCGTCGGCAGAGAAGCATTCACTGCAAAACCCCTGAGCTAGCCGTAGGGGCACATGCCCCTTCCTCACGAAGCTGGCGAAGGGTCGAAGATGACCTTGACCACGCGGCGCCGACCAATCTGCAGGACTTTCTCCCCTTGTGCGGCGATCTGTAAGTTTGGGTCTTCCACCGGCGCGCCGTTCACACGAACCCCGCCTTGCTGGATCAGGCGGCGCGCTTCGCTGGTAGACTTGACTAGGCCAGCAACGCGCAAGAGATGACAAATCCACACTGCCGGTTCCTGCCCCGACCATGCGAAGGTTTCCATATCGCTGGGGAGCTCGCGACGTTGGAAACGCTGGGCGAAGTCAGCCGCCGCCTGCTCAGCAGCCGCTTCGCTGTAAAAACGGGTGACCAGTTCGGCAGCTAGTTGCTTCTTCGCTTCCATGGGGTGGACACGACCCTGCTGTATGACCTCAAGGTGAGCGGCATCCCCCATGCTGAGTAGCTCGTAATACTTGATCATTAAAGAGTCAGAGATCGACATCACTTTCCCGTACATCTCGACCGGAGGGTCGGTGATGCCGATGAAGTTGCCGAGAGACTTGCTCATCTTCTGCACCCCGTCGGTGCCTTCCAGAAGCGGCATGGTCAGAATCACCTGCGGCTCTTGACCATAGGCACGTTGCAATTCGCGGCCGACCAGCAGGTTGAAATGCTGATCGGTCCCCCCTACCTCAACGTCCGCGCGCAGCGCCACCGAGTCATAGCCCTGGAGCAACGGATAGAGAAGCTCGTGCACGTGTATCGGGCTTCCCTCACGAAAGCGTTTGGCAAAGTCGTCGCGTTCCAGCAGCCGGGCCACCGTATAGTGACCGCATAGGCGCACCATCTCGGCCGGAGATAGGGCATCGGCCCATTCGGAGTTGAAGCGAATCTCAGTGCGCGCCGAATCGAGGATTTTGAAGACCTGTCGGGTGTAGGTCTCGGCGTTGCGCTTGACGTCGTCGCGCGTGAGCGGCTTGCGAGTCTCTGAACGGCCGGTGGGGTCACCGATCATAGCGGTAAAATCGCCAATCAGAAAGATGACCACATGCCCCAGCTCTTGAAACCGGCGCAGTTTATTGAGCACGACGGTATGACCGAGGTGCAAATCAGGGGCCGAGGGGTCGGCGCCAAGCTTGACCCGCAGCGGCCTGCCGCTCTCGAGTTTCCGCCGCAACTCCTCTAGGGGAATGATGTCAACGGTGCCGCGTTGAATCTCGCGGATTTGTTCTGCCACCGAGAGCGCCACTAATGTGCAACCTCCACCTGGACGCAATAAGCACTCAGCTTTCAGCTACTGCCGTACAGCATGGTAGCTTGCTCACTGCGTTCGCTCTATACTGCCCAGTCCAGTCGGGCAGTCGCATTCTGCGAGATGGGCATTTGGCTCCTGCCATACGCCATAAACTATAAGCCATATGCCATATGCCATTACCGCGCAAACTCTGTCGCCCGGGTCTCACGGATCACCGTCACCTTGATCTGCCCGGGATATGTCATCTCGCTTTCGATCTTCTTCGCCACCTCGCGGGCTAGGACCGCGGCCTCGCCATCAGATACCGAGCCTGGCTTGACAATGATGCGGACCTCGCGGCCGGCCTGTACAGCAAACGACTTCTCTACGCCGGAGAACGAGTTGCTGATGTGTTCGAGGGCTTCCAACCGGCGCACGTAACTCTCCAACACCTCGCGCCGTGCCCCCGGCCGCGCACCCGAGAGCGCATCGGCCGCATCCACCAGCGGCGCCAGCACCGTCTCCGCTTTTACCTCTTCATGGTGAGCCGCAATGGCGTTCACGATCTTCGCCGACTCGCCATACTTACGTGCGACCTCACCACCAATGATCGCGTGCGAGCCTTCGATTTCGTGCGAGACCGCCTTGCCGATGTCGTGCAGTAAGCCAGCGCGCCGAGCCTGCTTCTCGTTGAGTCCCAGTTCGGCTGCCATGATCCCACAAATATAGGCGGTCTCTATTGAGTGCATGAGCACATTTTGGCCATAGCTATAGCGATACTTGAGCATGCCGAGCAGCTTGAGGAGCTCCGGGTGAACCCCATGCACCCCTAGTTCCAGCACGGCCCGCTGTCCAGCCTCGCGAACCGCCTCTTCCACCTCTTGCTCGGCCTTCTTCACCACTTCCTCAATACGCCCCGGGTGAATCCGGCCATCAGCAATGAGCCGGTCTAGCGCCACTCGGGCAATCTCGCGGCGGATGGGACTGTGGCTAGAGATCAGCACCGCTTCGGGCGTGTCATCAATGATGAGGTCCACACCGGTCGCCGCCTCGATGGTCCGGATATTGCGCCCTTCCCGGCCGATGATCCGGCCTTTCATATCGTCGCTGGGTAGGTGAATGACCGACGCGGTCCGCTCAGAGACGAACTCGCCGGCCAATCGTTCGACGGCAACACAGATCACCTTTTTGGCACGACGCTCAGCCTCCTCGCGCGCCTCCTCTTCGATGGTGATGATGCGGCGGGCCGCCTCATGTCGTGCGTCCTCCAGCATTTTGTCCATGAGCACGCGCTTGGCCTCGTCACGGGTCATGGCAGCCACCTGTTCGAGCTGCCTACGGGTTTCCTCGACCAAGCGGGTATACTCCTGCTCCTTGTGCTGGAGCGCCTCTTCTTTGCTCTTGAGCCCTTGCTCGCGGCGCAACAAGTCGGTTTCCCGGTTCTCCAAGATCTCGGCTCGTTTCTCCAGCGTCTCTTCTCGGCTCTGCAGTCGTTTCTCGTTTTGCTGGACTTCTCTTCTGCGCTCTCGCACCTCCTTTTCGGACTCAGCCTTGGCCTGCAAGACTACATCTTTCGCTTGAATCTGGGCTTCTTTCTTGATGACCGCGCCTTCTTTTTTCGCCTCTTCGAGTATCAGTTTGGCGGTTTCTTCCGCGGTGGCGACTGTCTGTTGCCCCCACCGCTGGCGCAAGAACACCACCATCCCCACGCCTGAGGCGCCCACCGCCACTCCCAGGGTAAGACAGAGCAATGAATCCATGGTCACTGACCTCCTTCCATAGCCAGGGTAGGAGAGCATCGACATCTGCTGCTGTCGTCATCGTCGCTACAGTCCGATTTGTCGTCCTCCTTGTCTCTGGGTCACAAACCGTGCAAGCATTGTGCTATGCACTTATTATCAAAGAGCCCCACCGCCGGATAGATGAGCACAGGGCCCCTCTGCCAGAGGCACTATTCCGCTGTATGGTGGGACCGAAGGAAGAAGGAAGAGAAAAACGACGAAGCGAGGAGCGTCTTACTGAGGCAGAGCCTCTTTTTTCGCTCCTCCCTCAGGGGCTGCGGTGGGACCGTCGGCGGTGAAGGCGTCTACTGGGCTTTTCAAGGTCGAAAGGCCATCCAATTTCTCGCTCTGCTCGAGGCGGTCCAAGAGCAGGGAAGAGAGGCGTTCAGCTTCTTGGCGGATCTCGGCTTCTCGCCGGATAGCTTTGTGGTATTCATCTGCGATACTCAACGCGGCCATGATCGCCACGCGCAGAGGCACGGGGGTTTTTGTGCTCTCCTCGACCTGACGCATCCATTGATCGACATAGGACGCAAGCACCCTGACATACTGCTCATCGTCTTCACTGGTCACGGTGAAGGTCTGACCAAAGATCTCGACCTCGATCCGCGTGTCCATCCCCTCATCCTTCATGTTCTTTAAACATCTAAGCCCGCAAAACGATTTAGGATCTTTTCCAACCGGTCACGTATCTCATTGCGTTCCTGCTCATATTGCTGCAGTCGTCCCAGTAAAGCGGCGTACGCGCGCTCCCGTTCGCTGAGACGCGCCAGTAGGTCCTCTTTCTCGTTACGGACCTGCTCGTGGCGGATCAGAAACCCATTAATCTTTGCTTCAAGAAGCTTGAGACTTTCTAGAGCCATATCGATAGAATGTAAAGTAAAAACTGATTCTATTGTCTTTGGACCTCTGTGTCAAGAGAAAGCCGGGGTTCCGAACCTTCGGCTGGCGCAAACAGCGCCGCGACAAAGTCAGCAGCCGTGAAATCTTGCAAGTCTGCTTCGTGCTCGCCCAGTCCGACACAACGGATCGGCACCCCGAGCCGCTCGATCACGGACAACGCGACTCCCCCTCTCGCTGACCCGTCCAGCTTGGCCAGAATCACTCCCGTGAGCGGCAGGGCCTGTTGAAAGGTCTGAGCCTGATTGAGCGCGTTCTGACCAGTGGTGGCATCGAGCACCAACAGAGTCTCGTGCGGGGCACCAGGCAGTTCCCTGGCTACTACCCGATGGACTTTTTTGAGTTCTTCCATCAAGGGCGTCTTGGTATGCAAGCGGCCGGCTGTGTCGATAATGACCACGTCGACTGCGCGGGCAACAGCAGCGCGCACGCCGTCAAAGGCGACTGCGGCGGGCGAGGCGCCACTTTGGTGCTTGATCAGTTCTACCCCGAGCCGTCTGGCCCACACCTCCAACTGCTCACTAGCCGCCGCGCGGAAAGTGTCGGCCGCTACCAGCAACACTTTGCTCTGCTCTCGCAGAAACCGAGCGGCCAGTTTCGCAATGGTAGTGGTTTTACCGACCCCGTTCACTCCCACCATCAGAATGACCCAGGGCCGTGCCTCGCCGATCAGCGGGGGATTTGGCAGCTTCTGCAATAGGATGAGCATCTCTTCTTTAAGGTAGGTCTTGAGAGCCTCGGCATCGGCGGGTCGCTCGCGCCGGCAGCGCTCTTGCAGACGGCCAATGAGGTCGGCCGTTGTCGGCACTCCTACATCAGCAGCGAGCAAGGCTTCTTCCAGCTCGGTGAACACCTCCTCGCTCAGCGGCCGGCCGCGTAGCAGGCGATCAAGAGGGGCGATGAAGGCGCGCCGCAGCCGTGACAGGCCGCGACGCCATGAGACCTGTCTTGCCAGGGCGGTAGATGGCTTGTCCTGAGCAGAGTCAAAGGACCCGTCTTGAAGGGGGCCACAAGGCCTAACACCTGCAGAGGGCACCGAGACCGTAGGTGCTGACTGCTCAGGTATGGCTTCCTTCTTCCGCCAAGGGAACCACCGAGCCATCACGATACCCGCACTGACACCAAGGTTGACACACCCGGCTCCTGCATCGTCACCCCATAGAGCGTACTGGCTGTTTCCATGGTACGCTTGTTATGGGTGACCAATATAATCTGCGTGGTCTTGCTCATTTCCTCAACCAATTGGTTAAATCGGCTTACATTGGCATCGTCAAGAGGTGCATCGACCTCGTCCAACACACAGAAGGGGCTGGGCCGAATCAAAAACAGCGCAAACGTAAAGCTGAGTGCCGCCAAGGCTTTTTCTCCGCCGGACAGCAGTTGCAGCGAGCGCAGCCGTTTGCCTGGAGGCTGCACGGCGAGCTCGACTCCGCTCTCGGCAAAATCTTCCTCGTTCGTGAGCCTCACGTGCGCTTTTCCGCCCTCGACCAAGCGGTCGTATACTTCATAGAATTTGGTATCTACCTGCCTCAAGGTATCATGGAAGCGTTCGCGCGACTCGCGGTCGAGCTTGGCGATCGTGTTCTGCAAATCGTCGAGCGAGCGCCGCAGATCAGTCTCCTGGGATTGCAGGAAAGCGTAGCGCTCTTCTACCTCGACCAGCTCGGCGGCAGCGCCTGGATTAACCTCGCCTAAACGCGCCAGCTTGTCACGCAGCTCCTGACGACGCGCTTCGCCTAGGGACTCTTCGAGTGGGCTGTCCGCGTACTGAATAAGTACCTCCTCCACCATGACATCGTAGCGTTCGCGCACCGTCGCCTCGATATGCTCACGCCCAACCCGTTTCTCGGCCAGGCTGACCTCGGTTCGGGTTTTTTCCTCTTGCAGGCGCGCGTGTGTGACGCGTCCCTGCTCGAGACAATCTTCACAGGCACGGCCTTGAGCCCGAAGTTGGGCACAAGAATCTTGTCGCTGGGCTTGCTCTTGCGCGGCAACTTCCTGGTCAGCCGCGCTCTGGGCCAGGCGCGTAGTCAGTTCCGCGACACTACCGCGCACGCGTTCGATCTCCCTCCTGGCCGTCTCGATCTCGGCCCGACAGGCGGCTAGGCGCTCGTCAAGCTCACGTTGGCGGTCATGGAGACTGACAAGCTGTGCACGCATCCCTTGCTGGCGCTCACGCCGCTCAGCAACGTGCACACGCAGTTCGTCCGTGCGCATCCGTTGCCGTTCCAAGTCTACCTTGGCTTGGGCCACCTCAGCCTGCCAGGCTGCGAGCGTCACTTCATGCTCCTGGCGCTGGGCGCTGATCTCAGCTTCACGGCCTTCGCGGGTCGTGATCTCCTGGGTTAAGGACTGGAACTCACTCTGCAAAGTCTGACGTTCGTAGGTAATGCTCTCCTGTTTGTCGAGCAGGCGGCGGTGCTCACCTTCGAGCTTCCCCTCTTCGTGCCGGAGCGCTTCGCGCTCCTGGCCTAGAGCACGCGCTTCGGCTTCCAGGTGCAGGACCTCCCCTTCGAGCTCCTGCTGTTTCTGCTTCATTTCCTGGCGCCGTCGCATCAGGTCTGCCACCACGGTCTCCTGCCGTTCGACTTCTTCCCGTAGGGCGCGGATCTCCCGACGCCGTTCCAGCAGTATTTCCTCGGCAAACCCTTCGCTTCCTCCACTAACTACTCCTTGGGCAGTGATGACCTCCCCCTCTCGAGTCACGAAGGTGCGGTGTGCCCCATTCTGGCACCAGAGCCGCAGGCCAGCCCGCAGATCAGGCACAAGCAGTGCGTCTCCCAAGAGAGCCTCGGCTACCGCACGGTAGCGCTGATCGACGATCAGAAAGTCGAGCAGCGGAGCTGTGCCTTCCCCTGCGGCCCGGTGGCCGTCCGTGTCGTGGTTTCCAGGCGTGGAGCCGTTCGTCGCTCTGGGCTGAAGCGGGATGAAGCTGCCGTGGCCAGCCTGCGTACCGTGCAAGTGCTCAACTGCGCTCAGACCATCCTCGATGCGGGACACCACAACGTATTCGAGTTTGTCGCGCAGCACGGCCGCCACCGCGCGCTCGTACTCCTGAGGCACCTCGACCATCTGCGCGACGACCCCGCAGATTCCGGCTGGAGTCTCAGGGCTGGCCATAATGGACCGTACGCCTTGCGGGTAACGCTCGTACCCCTCTTCCATCTCTTCCAGGGTCGCAAGCCGGGCACGCAACTCGGCCTGTTTCGCCCAGGCAACCGTCAACTGGCCATCGAGTTGCTCTGCAGTGCTGGCGATCTCGCGTAGCCCACCGGTCTTCTCTGCGTGCTGACGCTGGCCAGCGAGGAGACGGTCATGCAGGTGAGCAGCTCGGGTCTGCACCGCGGCTAGGGCTTGCTCAGTTTCCACACCTAATGCCCCGACCCGTTCAGCTTCGCGGGCGAGCACGTGGAGGCGCTGCTCAACTTCAGAGGCCCGCCGTCGTGCGTAAGCCTGCGCATTTTGCACCTGCGCCTCCTGAGTGAGCAGGTCAACAATCTCGGTCTTGATCTCTTCCACGCCTGCCTCGCGCTGCGCTAAGGTGTGCTGTAGAGTGCTGCTCTCTTGTTCGTGTGTACGCAACAATGTTTCATCTTCGAGCAGCAGCCGCTGAATCTCGGAGCAGCGTTCTACAATAGAGGCAATCTCCCCCTGAGTTTGCTCTTGTTTCTCCGCTAGTGCAGTTGCCTCCTCTTCCGAGGCGGATGCGCGGGCGGCGAGCTGCTGTTCCTGTTGGAGCAAAAACTGTTTCTTCTGCTCGCCTTGCCGTCTGAGGCTTTCCAGGGCCTGATGCCGCTCCTCGATGGCGCGCAGCGCAGCCTCCTCCTGGGCCAGGGCGGCAGAGGCCTGGGCGCGCTCGGCCAAAGCCTGCTGCTCTTCTTGAGCAAGCTCTTCTTCTTGCTGCAGAAGCCTACTGCGTTGCGTGTCGAGGTTGGCCACTTCCCCGGCCAAGCTTCGGTACGCCTGGCACAGCAGGGTCAGATCCACGGTCTTGAATTCTTCTTGCAGGGCGTGGTACTGCTCAGCCTTTTTCGCCTGGCGCCGCAGCGCCCCAAGCTGCCGCTCTAGCTCGCGCAGCAGGTCAGCAACCCTGGACAGGTTCTCCTGGGTGCGCTCTAATTTCCGCTCAGCTGTGAGCCGCCGGCTGCGGTACAGGCTGACCCCGGCTGCTTCTTCAATCAGCGCGCGCATCTCTTCGGGCTTGGCGTTGATCAGGTGATCGACACGCCCTTGTTCGATGATCGAATAGGCTTTGGTGCCAGCACCAGTCCCAAGGAAAAACTCGGTGATATCGCGCAAACGGCAGGGAATCTTATTAAGCAGATACTCGGATTCGCCGGAGCGGAAATACCGACGGGAGATCATCACTTCGGTCCAGTTGTTCCCCAGCACTCCGGCGCTCTCCTTGGCTACAGGCTCGGTGGCGCTGTTTTCCAGCACCAGCGTGACCTCAGCCATGCCTAGGGGAGGGTTTCCTTCGTTACCAGCAAACACCACATCGCTCATCTCCTGGCCGCGCAAATGTTTGGGGCTCTGTTCCCCTAGCACCCACCGCAGCGCGTCAACGATGTTGGACTTGCCGCAGCCGTTGGGCCCGAGGATAGCCGTGATACCGGCTGGAAAGCTCAAGACCGTTTTATCTTTGAAGGACTTAAAGCCCAGTAGTTCGAGCTGCTTGATCCGCATCTGCCCCACGACGCCTCCAATCCCTCACACCACCCCTCTCCCCGTCGGGAAATGCTTAAGAGACGCAACTAAAAAGTCGTGCGAACACCATATCTTGCGGTACAAGAGAAAGCTAGCGCTCAAGCAGTTCGGTGTTCCAGTAGGCAGCATCGACCGCGTTCAGGTAGGGCAGCCACTCCTGGTAACGCTTGAAGCTGAACGTCTCCAGCATGAATGGTGTCCACTCTGGTCGGAACGGCTTGCGGATCAAATGCATGCCGGCTTCTTGGGGGAGCCGCCCCCCCTTGAGGCGGTTGCAGGAGAAGCATGAACAGACAACATTCTCCCAGGTGGAAAGCCCACCGCGCGAGCGCGGGACCACATGGTCGAGGTTGAGTTCGGTGCGAGGAAACTTGTTACCGCAGTATTGGCAGGTGTTCTTGTCGCGGGCAAAGACGTTAAAGCGGCTGAAGCGGACATGACGCTTAGGTACACGATCATAAGCGACGAGTAGGATCACGCGTGGCACCCGGATGGCCCGGTCAACCAAGCCGACGGTCTCGTCGTGCAGGGAGCCTGAAAGTGCGCTCCAGCTCTCATAGTCGAAGGTACGATACTGCTGATCGACCACCTTGGCGATTCCCTGGTAGAGTAGGGAAAACGCCCGGCGGACAGAGGTCACGTGGACTGGGAAATAGGACCGGTTAAGTACAAGTACCTTACTGTTCAGCACACTTATCTCCCAACTCCTTGTCAGGAGATGGCTTTTTTGGTCGTTTACAGTATAGCTATACCAGCACCATGTCAAGGTTGGAAGCATGTCTGGGGTCGCAGTTGGGGATCGGGCTGTATGCTTCCCTTGCGCTTTCCCCGGGGTTTCTTATATAGTTATTTTCAATTTTGTTGGGTAAGGAAAGAAGTGGAGTGACGGATCTCCGGCAGGCCTACGCGACGATCCTGCCGTTGGTTGAGCAACCAGCTCGCTACACCGGCGGAGAGCGGGGCACGGTTGTGAAAGACCTGGCACAGGTGCGGCTGCGTTTCGCCCTGGCCTTCCCTGAGGTCTACGAGATTGCCCAGTCCCACCTAGGTTTGCAAATTCTTTATAACTTGTTGAACGGCCGCCCGGACATCCAGGCAGAGCGAGCCTACGCACCATGGGTTGACATGGAGACCCTCCTGCGTCAGCGCGGGCTGCCGCTGGCGTCGCTCGACACCTGCTCCCCCCTCTCTGAGTTCGACATCATCGGCTTTAGTCTCCAGTACGAGTTGACCTACACTAACATCCTGATGATGCTCGACCTCGGGGGTATTCCGCTGCTGTCTCGCGAGCGCAACGCAATGCATCCGCTGGTGATCGCCGGCGGGCCGTGCGCCTTTCACCCGGAGCCGATTGCTGACTTCATCGATGCGTTTCTGCTCGGCGACGGCGAGGAGGCCATCTTCGACATCTGCGATGCTTATCTCGCCTGGGACAAGAGAGACAGGCGGGATCTGCTCAGGGCTCTGAGTCACATCCCCGGCGTGTACGTGCCCGCCTTCTTTATCCCGGAGTATGCGGATGACGGCACCCTAGGCGAGATCCGCCTTCTCGATCCAGATCAGGCGGTGGTGCATAAGCGCGTCGTGCGTGACCTGAACGCCATTCCTCCGCTCAGGAACCAGGTGGTCCCGAACGTCAACATCGTGCACGACCGGATAGCAGTCGAGGTCATGCGCGGGTGCGTCCGCGGCTGCCGGTTCTGCCAGGCCGGGTACATCTACCGGCCCCTGCGGGAGCGTGACCCGCAGGCTCTCCAGCAACAGATCGAAGCACTTGTCGAACAGAGTGGTTATGAAGAGGTCTCGCTCTTGAGCCTCAGCACAGGCGACTATAGCTGCATAAACCCGCTCTTGCGCGAGATCATGAACCGCTTCGCCGGGCTCAAAGTGTCGGTGTCCTTGCCTTCAACCCGTGTTGACGCGCTGTCTCCACACATCCTCAAAGAGATCCGCCGCGTGCGCAAAACGGGCTTCACCCTAGCTCCAGAAGCCGGCTCGCAGCGGCTGCGCGACGTGATCCAGAAGGAATACAAAGAAGAAGAGTTGGTCGAAGCTGCACGTCTGCTCTTTGGTCTAGGCTGGAAAAGCGTGAAGCTCTACTTCATGCTGGGTCTGCCCAGCGAGACTGAAGAAGACCTGTTTGGCATTGTCGACCTGTGCCGTAAGGTGTCCGCGGCCGGCAAGCACAGGTGCCAGGTCACTGCAAGTGTCTCAACCTTCGTCCCTAAACCGCACACCCCGTTTCAATGGGCCGCTCAGCTCAGCTTGGAGGAGACCGAGGCACGTCAGGAGCTGCTCCGCAGGGAGCTGCGGCGCTCCGGCATCCAGTTCAAATGGCACGATGCGCGGCTCTCCTTTCTCGAAGGAGTGTTTGCCCGCGGCGAGCGGCGTCTGGCTGCGCCCTTGCTCATGGCCTACCGCCTGGGCTGCCGCTTTGACGGCTGGACCGACAAGTTCCGTCTCGACCTGTGGCAGCAGGCCTTTGCCGCGCATGGGATCGACACCGACTTTTACCTGCGTCGTCGGCTGCTCGACGAGTCCCTGCCCTGGGATCACCTCGATAGCGGAGTGAGCAAGAAGTGGTTGCAGCGCGACCTGGCTAAGGCATTTGCCACCACGCTAACCCCGGATTGCAGCGTCGAGCGCTGCTCGTACTGCGGGGCGTGTGATTTCAAGACGGTCCGGAACGTCACTTATCATCTCAACGGCGCCAAGGGTGCGGATCACCGCGGTCCCCAGGTCGATGCTTGGGCTCAGGCTCTCCTGCCCGAGCACAACGTCTGGGGCACCCGGCAGTGGCAATTGATGCAGGAGAAACGGGGGGCAGGGGGCAGGGGGCAGGAGTCCAAAGTCCAAAAGAGTCTAGAGTCGGCAAGTCAAAAGTCGACGGTCGACAGTCGAGAGTCTAGGAGTCCGAAGCCTGAGGGCGAGCTT
>WNGG01001819.1_pt1 | contig 25884 bp, 23 predicted proteins | sample 5400661 | NCBI WGS metagenome assembly WNGG01 (sample SAMN13153372, study PRJNA577476) | soil metagenome | isolation source: 100 cm soil or saprolite under Garry oak tree replicate 1 | place: USA:California | collected 2016-06-15
GGTACTGCTTAACTTCCAGGTAATATTCCTGAACGTCCTGATTCCTAAGTCCGATGTTGCTGTTGTAACTCTCGGCATCGATCACGAGGCTGACCGAACCGGTCTCCGCCAACCGATCAAGGTCGCCCCGCGCTTCTCCCTGGCGAACCCGCAACGCGCCGTTTACGACGTTGCCAAACGGATCGTTGACCTTCGCGATGATTTGGCTTTCGTTCGCATCTAAGCGGAAGCGCTGGACTTCGGCAAAAGCCACTTGGGAAAGAAGAGGAAGGACGAATGATAAGAACCAAAGGACATAGGACCAGCGCCGCATAAAGCCTCTTTTGTCACTGCAAACCTCCCGATGCAAACAAATAACGCGGTCTGTTTAAAGAACGTTTTGTAATCTGCTTGACCGTAGAGGCGATCGACTGAGAATAGGTTTTACGCAGCAAGCTGCGCGAAATTGAGCTAAAGAGATTAATCCTGCGCTACCCAATCATGCGCGTTCTGCGGTTGTAGGGCGACCGGTCGCCCCTACCGTTTATATAGCTGCTTGATAAAACCGGACGATTCCAGTTCTTGGACGAGGCTTGGATCAACGAAACTCTTCGGATCGGCGGTCGCGGCCTTGGGAGTCCGTGGCGCTATGTCATCGAGCAGGGTTTTTACCCCTTCGGCGTTTGGATAGGGAATCTCGGGAAAGGCGGCATTGTAAGCTTGGTAAGCCCGCTCCAAGCCCTCCGGGTCATTGGTCTTGAGATTCTTTCCGATGAGTGCTTTGGTCTCTTCCTTATGGGTCTTGATGTAATGAAGCGCTTCGGTGAATGCCCGCACGACTTTGGCGACCAGTGATCGTCGCTCCTTCACCGTCTTTTCACGTGTGACAACAGCGTTCACGTGATAGGGAATCTTGAGCGTCCCGATATCGATCAGGTCTCTAAAACCCATCTTCTCCGCCTCTCTTACCAGCGGTTCTCCAAGGAGTGTGAATTGAGTAATATTGCGTGATAGGGCTGCCAGCCGCTGCGGATTTTCTCCTGTGGCGATGATCTTAGTTTCCTTTTCGGGATCGACGCCGAGGCGGCGCAAAGCGAGACGATATGGTCGATGAACAAAGGCAAATTGGTTGAGACCATGATCGTGTCGGCGCCCGCCAGCCGGGATGTTACCAGTGTTGCCGAAGGAGCAATGATGAAATCCACCTCGCCGGTGAGCAAAGCTTGAATGACGATGGTGCTCGCGCTAATGGCGATGACTTGCGCATTGAGCCCGTTTTTCTTGAAGAAGCCTTTTTGGTCGGCGACCCAGATCGGCGTGTTGGAAGGAGTGCTTCCCGCCCAGGCGATGCGCATGCGCTCTTGAGCGAAGATCGGTTTTACGAACAACGCACAGACGACGATCAGCATCCATAGCCGCAACAGCATTGTAGACATCAGCCGTTCTCCTTGAGTGAAAGCGCTCTCATCTTAGAAGAAAGAAATGGGCAATTTATATCGCCGGCGATATTTCGGTGTCAATCTGAGTCGCGCCAAAACAAATGGCGAAATTTCCGCTAGGCCGTGGGCGAAAGAATGAGTGGGACCGCTGAAAGCAAAATCAGTCTCAAAAATTGCCGGAGCTATCTTGTTAGCGATTTTTCTGCTAACAGAATGATCGCTTGAATCGTTCATCGCGAGATAAATTCCCAAGGAGAGGAAGATGCCCGGACCTGAGATAACTCTTGCCTGCCAAGACTACGATCAAACGCGAGCGCTGCGGGACGGCGCGGTAACGGCGGCGGGTTTCGAACTTAAATTGGTCTCCATATCGCCGCCGTCGCAGGCGATAGAAGATTCGTCGCGATCCCGGTTTTCCCCTCTCGCGTATTTCGTCATTCTTATATTTGGATCAATGCCAATGCCGGCATACGAGAGCCGCGCGACCTGATCGGCAAGCGGGTGGGCATAGCGGATTACTCGATGACGGCCTTGCTCTTCATTCGTGGCATGCTCCAGCACCAGCACAATGTCTTACCGGCAGACATTCACTGGTTCCGGCGCCGGTCCGAGCACCTGTCGATCAAGACGCCAGCGGACATTCGCGTCGATAACATCGAAAAAGATCAGACCCTCGATGATCTGCTTGAGGCGGGCAACCTCGATGCCGTAGCCGTTACATCGGCGCCGCGAGGCTTTAGACGAGGATCGCCCGTCATCCGGCGTCTTTTCTCGAATGCTCGGGATGCGGAAGCGGAGTACTACCGCCAAACCAAGATCTTTCCCATCATGCACGTCGTGGTGATTCGCCGCGCGGTCTACGATCGGTACCCGCAGCTCGCGACCGCTCTTTGCAAGGCATTTGAGGCGGCAAAGCAACACTCTCTCGAGAGACTCAAAGAAAGTCTATACCCGCTGCCATGGCTAAATTTAGATCTTGAGTATGCGCGCCAGACTATGGGCGATGACTTTTATTCGTACGGCGTGAAGAAGAATCTTCCCACGTTGGAAGCAGCTACGCTCTACTCCTACGAGCAGGGCCTCACCGAGCGACGTTTCGAAGTGAGCGAACTTTTCGCTCCCGAGACGGTCGATCTTTTCAATGATGATTGAGGTCGAAATCAGCAGGCAAAGCCCGCATCGCTCCTCGCCGCGGAGACTTCAAAGCTCGGCAACCGCGCGCGCCATGCGTTCGCGCATCGCGCCGTCGGGAAGCGGACCGATGCCCGCCTGCAAGTTGTCCACCAAATGTTGAACCCTGCTGGTTCCTGGGATGGCGCAGGTGACCGCCGGGTGCGAGATCACAAACTTGAGAAAGAACTGCGCCCAACTCGCGCAACCGATTTCCCCGGCCCAGCGGGGCAGCGGTTTGCCGCGCACCTTGCTGAACAGATCCGCTTGCGCGAATGGCCGGTTCACCAGCACTGCTATGTGCCGCTCGGCCGCCAGCGGCAATAATCGTCGCTCGGCAGCGCGTTCGGCAATGGAGTAGTTGAGCTGCACGAAATCAAGCGCTTCGGCTTGAAGCACGCGGGCGAGCTCGTCGTATGCGCTTTCGGTATAATGTGTCACGCCAATATAGCGAATCTTGCCCTGCTCTTTCCACTGTCTCAACGTAACGAGCTGAGTGCGCCAATCCACCAGATTATGAATCTGCATCAGATCCATGCGCTCCGTGCGCAGGCGCTTGAACGACTGCTCCATCTGGCGGATACCCGCCTCGCGCCCACTGGTCCACACTTTGGTCGCAAGGAAAAGTCTCTGACGCGCATCGAGCTCAGTCGTGAGATCGCCGACGACGTTCTCAGATCGCCCGTACATGGGCGAGGAATCCACGACGCTACCGCCGAGCCGCACGAATTCGCGGATGACCTCACGCCGCGGCGCGCGCTCGGATTCCGCTGAACCAACATCGAAAGTCTGCCAGGTGCCGAGACCGACAACCGGCAACCATTCTCCGGTTCGGGGGATGGGACGTCGTAGTAAACCTGTAGCAGCCATGCTAACGCGGCCAAACGCCAGCACACTCGCGCTTAAAAAAAGCCGCAACAATTCTCGCCGTGAAAACTTCTGATCTCGCCATGAGTACCAATCACCCACAGATAAAATATAGCACGGCCGCTAAAACGAAGTCTCGCCGTTCAACCTGTCTTCAGAGAATCTTTCCAGGTCGCGAAGCTATTCCGGACGGTAGCCCGTCCGCGCCTGGAAACCGCCGCCCGGCCTAACGGCGATGCAATCGGGGTTCAAATAATTGCCGGGAACAAAAAGGCCCGGTCATGAGGACCGGGCCCAGATAATTGTTACGACGGAAATATCAAGGATTGCCTCGCTCGAGACAGTTACGTTGGTTCTCTAAACTCCGTCAAGCAAAAGCCGACCCAAAGAAAGTTTTTGATCTTATGCGTTACAATCACGACGTCGGTTTCGCGGACATAATCACAAAACGATCATGGCGGTTCTTCGCCCAGCAATCTTCGGTGTGCTCAGTGCAAACCGGAACCTCTTCACCGTAGCTTATGGTAGACAAGCGCTCGCCGGCGATTCCCAGCGTCTTCAAATAATCCAGCGCCGCCTGAGCACGTTTGACGCCGAGCGCCATGTTATATTCATTGGTCCCACGCTCATCGCAGTGACCTTCGATCTGCACTTGAGCTGCGGGATTGGCTTTCAACCACTCCGCATTGGCTTTGAGTGTGGTCCGCGCCTCCTCGGAAAGGTCGTAGCTATCGAACGCGAAGTAGGCATCCTTTAGAGGGCCCGATGCAGCCGCCTGCCCGCTACGCAACGCGTCAAGACTAGATTGGGAAGCGCTGTCCGGCTTCGAAGCGCTAGATGGTTTTTGCGCCGAGGCTTGCGACCCTCCGGTCGAAGCGCTGGGATTTTCAACTGTCCATTTGGGCGGCGGCGGGTTTGCCGGGCTCCCGCACGCGGCCAAAACGGCAAATGACAGAAAACTCGAACCCAAGAGTAGACTCCTTTTTCGCTCTAACATCGTCAGCTCCTTTCCGACTTTGTTCTGCGTCTAGCCTATGCAGGCCGGGGTATTGTGAAGCATCGTCTGCTACGTGTCAACTAAAAGTCGGATATTGGCAGTCTCGTTCCCCTATAGAGATCATGCTTTGCGACTTACGGACTATTTCGGACGAACTCCCGAGTAGTGTAAAGCAGATTCAGAGTGTCACTTTCCGAGCAGTATTTTTGGTTACGGCGTGATTACGGTCGTTGGTCGTCAAGCCGTGGAAAGGAACTTGCTTTTTTCCAAAGATCAAAGAGAAGCGCCCGATGTTCAAAGACATCGGACTTCTTGGCTTGCTCAAAACCCATTTCCCGTAATTCCGCAGGAAACGGCTTTGAGATGATCTCCAATGCCTCGCTCACAGAGTTATACAAGAAGCCGGCGTTGCCGACGTATTCACGGAGATCCGCGCGAATGTTTGCCATGCAGACACCCACACCCGCAGCCTGCGCTTCAGCGATCGACACCGGCCAACCAACGGTTCCATTCTTGGCCGCCGTGTAGACCAGCCATCGGTGCTTTTTGTATTCAGCGGGCATTTCCTCCAGCTCAACAGGAGGCACAAACTTGACGGGACTTCGGCTGGCGATGGCGTATTCTCGCAACTGCTCCACATTGTAACCCAGCGCGTAGAGATTGAACCGCATCTCCGGAGCTGTGCTCGCTAATTCGATAAAATCCCCCATGTTCTTCTTCGGAATGCAAGCGCCCACATTCATAACGGCATCGCCATTAGGTGAGGTGTTATAGAAATGCCGGAAGTTCACCACCGGATAGCAATCAATAATTTTTTTACTGTGAATGCCGGCTTCTTCCAAGCGCGGGCGAGCGAACGGAAAAGCGAGAATGCCCAAGCACAGATCACTATTGATATACGACACGGCCCGGCGGATGTGCGACGGCAAACGATAGGCATGGAAAAACGGGAGTCGATCGAAAGTTGACCTGTTTACCCAGATGGAATCAAAGGAATGCGCGCGGACCGTAAACGGCACGTTTATCTTGCTTGCAAGCTTGCCGAGCAACTTGGCTGAATGCAACCAGTGGCTATGGAGAACGTGCGGACGGAACTCTTTGATAAGTTCGCGGATCACGGAAAGATCCTCAATCTGCCGAAACGGGACATGGTTTTTTGCCGGCAGGTTAGCCTTCTTTGTTGCCACCACCGCAATCTCGCATCGCTCACGAACAGCTTCGATTTCGGTTTTGATGTAGGTCTCGGACATTTGCGGAAAATTCTTGAGCATATACATGACGCGGAATCGATTCATGATTCGTTTCCAACAAAAGGCTTAGACTCAAACAAAATCGACGGCACGACGACCCTACAGGAGAAAGCAGGCGTTGGCCGAGAGCCTTTGGTCAAGCCATGATTTTGCTCCTTGCGGCATTCATTTTTGCCTGGATCATGGCGCGATAATGAAAGTACCGACCTTTCGCCCGATACTTCTTGCGTTCATTGTTCAACAGCGAATACCAACCGAAGGCCCACATCGCGCGCAAAAAATTTGGAAGAATAGTGAGCAACGTGCTTTGCTTATAAATGAGGCGACTCCTGCCTTGCATCTCATGTCGCAGACGAAAGTAATGTTCCGTGAGCCGGCTCCAATCGACGTTATGATAGACCATGGAACGAGGCTCGTATCCAATATGTCCGCCCACTTTTAACACCCGTTCACCAAATTCTACGTCCATCGACGTGCCCGACTGCCCGGGTCCGATACGCTCGTCGAAAAGACCGGTGCGTGAGAACAACTCCCGTCTGACGGCAATGTTTGCGGCATTGACGCTGTCGATTTCTCTCACTTCCATTCCCGGTTTTTGGTAGAAGCAAATCGTTCGATATCGATTGAGCAGCTTCACAAACCCTGGATTATCTCTCATGGCCGGCGGTATGAGAATGGATCCTTGCATGACGTCAAAGGAATAATGGCGAAAAAACTCGTCGATGGCTCGAAGCCAGGAAGGGGTCACCTCGACATCGTCGTCTAGAAATCCGAGAATTTCTCCTCTAGCCAGATGAATAGCTCTGTTCAAAGCGCGAGATTTTCCTGGTATGGGCTCCCGCGCGTGAACCCAACGCTCCGGCTCGGATTCCGCGTGCCGCTTTACCAACTCTTCTACCGCATTCGCTATCGGCTCGTCGGCAGCATTGTTGGCCACGATGACTTCGTGTCCGATGCTCTCTCGACTGTCGAGTTGACGCAAACCGTCCAGCAGCCGCGCCAGCTCATCTCGCCGACCTTTTGTCGCGATCAGTATACTGATGAGCGGGCTCATATCGTGCTCCTACAGCGCCTTTCTCTCTTTAGCCGCGGCCATGTGGCTAAAGTGGCTTTTAGGTCGAACTGACAACCGCGCGGACCCATTGCAACAGTCGTAAAGCGACTCTTCGATTTGATCGAGGTAAGCGGTCCAGGTGTACTTTTCTGCCATTTGCCGGGCTTTTAGAGAGAGTGAGGGCCACCGAATGGGATCCAGCAGGCGGAGGATTTTTGTTTTGAGTTCTTGGGGATCGTCGGGGTTGATCAGAATCCCCTCTTTGAGTTCCCCGTCAACCCGATCCATTGCCCCGACTCCAGGAACGGTAATCACCGGCAGCCCCGAGGCTAACGCTTCTAGAACGACGTTGCCGAACGCCTCTTGAATTGACGGGAGAACCAGTAAATCGGCCGCCGCATAATAGTCTTCGACATTGGTTTGCGGTCCGACAAAAATTACGTTTTGTTTGTTGCTCCATTGTTTTCGATAGTGCAAGAGCTTGGCGTCATTTCCGACAACCACAAGATATATCCCCGCCAGTTCGCCGCGGTCCCATAAACGAAGCAAGCGCCCCAGTCCTTTACGGCGAAACCCGGTTCCGAGAAAGAGAACGACCCGATGGTTGGCAGGTATACCCAATTCACGACGCATGTGCTCGCCTCGATCAGAGCGAAGACGCGGATGAAAGCGTTCGTGATCCACACCATTGTGAACAACCAGGACTTTCTCCTCGGAAGTCCCGTAGGCGTCGATGATCTCTCGCTTCGCCTGCTCGCAGACGGCGATTATTTTCCGGCTGGCCTGTGAGCGTAGTTGCCGCTTTTCAATGAGCAGGGCGAGACGATGGTAGGTGCTGATGTAATACCAAAGCGCCTTCCAGATGCCTCCGTTCTTCATCATCTTTTTCAAGAAAATCTTATGAGGTCCCCCGCCGCTGCGAAAAATATCCTGCTTAACCAGGCGATCAAAGCTCATAACGACGTCGCAATCGTATTTGGCGATCATTCGTGGAGCCAAAAAAGCGAATGTTAAAAGACGCGCCGTCCGCGGCCAGGTGAATCCCGGAACGCAATGACCAAAAACACCTAAAGGAGGAGGAATGCGAAACCTCTGACAAAAGAGGTGAACTTCGTGCCCACGGTCTCGCAGCCCTTCTGCGGTCAGGTATAGTACGCGTTCGGCTCCGCCGCGAAGCTCCAATCGCTTGTGGGCCAATGCGATTTTCATCTGACACCTAGGTCGGCGATATCGATATCCGACGAGAGTACCTCCCGGCTGATGAGTTTCTCGGCGTCGCCGGACGTTGCCCAGGAAGTAACGATTGCTTGGCGAGCAACGATCATGCCTACCTCAAATCCACTAGAATAGCTAGATTTTACCTCAAATGCACTAGAATAGCTGGATTTCATGAGCTTCAGTGTTGAAAAAATGAGACACTGGCCGGTGAGTGTCTGTTTTTTAAGACAAGCCTCCGTCTGTAAGGGATAAAATTTCAAAGACGCCAGGGGTCACATGTGATATTGTCCTATTCCGTCTAATCACCAGACAATTTCTCAGAGGAGGTTGATTATGCATATCTTCAGAACGACATTGCTACTGGGATTCCTAGGTATGATGCTGATCGGACTGCCTTTGGACGGGATGAGTGCCGAACGGGGCCGCAATGCATGCCGTGGAGGTGATCGGCTAAGAATTCAGGATCTCGATCTATCGCCCGACCCGATGGTCGAGGGACAACGGATTAGACTCTGGAAAGTGCGAATTCGGCTGGATGGGAATCGTGAATGCGAGACTGAAATTTCGGTCCGCGAAGGCAACGATCTTGTCGGTCAAGAGCGACATTACAATCTGCGCCCGGGCATCAATGAGATTGAGGTCCAACCGGTGGAAGGCTATCGATTTCGCGGACGGGAACACTGTTTCGACGTCATTGTGGATCTTGAGGGTACGCGACGACGGGTAGACGCCGATCGACGATTTTGCGCTTACCAAAAATCAGCCTGGTCGATGCGCGAGGCCGGCGACCGCGACGGGTTCCGTCGTTAGTCCCAACGAGTATCGAGTCGGTCCGGCTGCTAGCCCGCATTATTCATGGTCAGAGGGAAAAACTACGACACTGTGTCAATCGAGGGATGAGCCTGGAGGAGTGAAGGCATAGAGACGAACAGCCTCAATCCGTCTTTGGTGCTTGGCTCGGCGCTCGCATTTTTTCCCAGGCATTTGCTCCAGTAACTCAGTTTGCAGGCCGCTCCAAGGCGCAGGCTCATTGCCTTCGCTCTGGCGGGCTCGCGCCTCGATCGCTGTCACGAGTGCATATTCCAGGCTAGGCTAATGCGAGATCGCGGCGCAAGATAGCCGCTATGCTTCCCAAACCTTCGCCGCGGTCTCCAGCATCACGTCGAACTTGCGAAATTGTTCGTCTTCGCTGAGGAGGTTTCCGCTGATGCTCGAAGCGAATCCACACTGGGGGCTGAGCGCCAGTTGCTCAATGGGCAGGTAGCGCGAGGCCTCGTCGATCCTTTGCCATAGCTCGTCAACGGTCTCGACGCGGCCAACTTTGGTCGTGATAAGGCCGAGGACTGCAATCTTGCCCTTTGGCACAAAACGCAAAGGTTCGAAACTCCCGGCCCGTTCAGTATCGTATTCCAGTAGAAGCCGTTGGTGGTTGAGTCCGTTAAACAGCTTTTCGGCAATCGCGTCGTAGGTACCCTCACGGTGCCACATGCTTTGCCGGTTGCCACGACAGATGTGAATGCCAAAGGTCACGCCGGGGAAATTGGCGATAACTTCGTTGTCCGCTTTGATGGAACGCTCCATGTTGGCCCTGGGATCTTCGCCTCTGGAACGCATGGCATCGATGGAAGCGCCATCGACATAGGCAGTATATCCAGGGCCATCGATCCCTACATACTGGCAACCTCCGTCGGCTAATTGGGCGATCATCTTGCGTTCGACGGAGACTACATCGGTAAGAAATTCATCAACCGTAGGATAGACCGAACGTGAACTCTCGCTGTCATAGCATTGCGTAATTCGATCCGGCCCGATCAGCGTCACCTTAGCGGGCTGATGAGCGAGGTTTTGCGTAAATCGGTAGTCGTCGAGCAAACCGTTACGAACCAGTCGAAGACGTTCGGTTACTCGCTTCCGGTTGAGGAGAATTGGATCCTGTCCCTTGTGCGATAAGGATTCATTTATGTCCTTGCGCGCGAGGAGTTGGTGATATGTTTTGACGCCCATTTGCCATTCCTCGACGCCCGCGACGACCGAGAAACTCTCCATGAAACTCGTCCGCCGAAACTCGCCGTCCGTAACGACGGGGAGATTGTGCGCTTCCTGCTTGGCAACAACGTCCCGGATAGCTTCATCCTGCGCTCGGCGCAACTCTTCATCGCTCGCTTCGCCTCGCCCAAATTTGGCAAAAATTTCCTTCAGCTTAGCGGGGCGAAGCAAGCTTCCGATTTGGTCGACACGCAGCGAATTGAGATCTGGCGGCATCGTCAACTTGGATTTCCTTTTGCTTCGCAGTGCAAATCAGTTTGCACTTTACCTATCACCTCCATCGCACAAACAACAAGGCCCGACCTTTTACAAGTCGGGCCTTGTTAATCTAATTCCGCTGTCACTTATCGCTCTACGGCGACATCATACCTCTATCGTTAATGACGGAAGTGCCGATTGGGACCACAGTCACGGCAGACAACGCACCCGCTCGCGGTTGTAACCACGGCACTAGTGACCAATATTCCCATGACTGCGGCTAACACAGTTCCCAATAAACCGTTTTTCCTTTTAATCTTTTCCATTTCCTTCTCCTTTCTGCTTGCGAAAACAATGCGGCTTCCGAGAATTCGTGGAATTGTGAAACCGTCTGCTAATATGAAAATAGCAATGATCGTGCCAATAAAAAAGATTGATGCGCAGGGTGAGTGTAGAGAATCTACGACAATAGATGAGTCAAAAAGTAAATAGGTGTGAAAATTTTACTCGTTTCAATCGGGAACGAATTTCAACGTGAAGGAAAACAGCGAAGCGGAATCAATTGTTTATTTTGACATTCAACGCTTTCGAGCGCACATGTGGATTTTACAGGGCAGTAAACGCTGTCGGACGAATGCCGCTACTTGCTCGCGTTTTTTTGCTCAAATTCTTTTTTGATCTCTTGAACCCATCGAAGGTCCAGGAACTTCTCAGCGGGGATCGACTCGTCCATTTTCATCGGCAGTCTGACTTCGTATTCGAGAATGTTTTTAATCCCTTCCGGCGAGGGCATCCCGGGAATGCCTTGAGGAAAGGCACGAACATAGCTCTTAATCGCATCGATCAACATGGGTCTGGTGATATTTCTAAAGCGCAAGTGTTTCACGGCTATTTCGGCCGCCTCTTCAGGCCGCTCCCGCAAGAATATGAGCGAGCGGACCATGGCCCTGATCCAGCTTTTGACCTGTGCGGGATTTTCCGCAATCTTTTGATGGGTGGTCACGTATCCTTGAAACGGCAACGGAAACATATCGCCCAAGTAGGCCAAGCTCCGCAATCCTTCTCGTTCCGCCATAACGGTTGCCGCGGGGTCCAACACGACGGCAGATACCCCGCCGCTCTTTATCGCTAAGATTCTGTCGCCCGGGCTCGTGCCCAGGGATATTTTTGTCACATCTTTGGCGGACAGCCCTCCGCGTTCGACAAACAGTGTCGTGAATCGATCCTCGCTATCGCCAATAAGTGAAACGCCGATTTTTTTTCCTTTGAGGTCTGAAACCTGAGTAATGCTGGGGTGAACGACCAGATACCAGGTCGGTTTCTCAGTCTGATACATGATCGCCTTCAGCGCCGCGCCTTTAGCGGCCGCCCGCAAACCGCTGCCTCCCGCGCCGCTGAAATCAACATCGCCGCTCACCAGCGCCGCGATCCCCGCCGGACCGCCGATAACAATAGTTTCATTTTCCAAGCCTTCGTCCTTAAAAAATCCTTTGGCGCCCGCTGTCAACACGGATAAATAATTTAGATTCAAGCCGGGAATAGAAGTCCTGATTCGTTCCGCCCGCGCCGCCGCTGGTGTTAGACAAGCGAATGCGAGAACTATGAAGACATGACGCGCAGCGCTAAACATCTTTGCCTCCTCCTCTAAGGGAAATCCTCAGCTCTGCCGAAAGACATCACAGCGAGAGCCCCACGAAGGAAAACCGACATGAACTCTTGTCTGCCTTATGCAAGCGGCTGCAATCCTTGAAGCAAGGTCGGCAGTAGCTCGGACACGGTGGGGTGAATGTGCATCGCGCGGCTAACGATCGTATAAGGCGCTTTGGCGTACATAACGTCGAGCAAGGTGTGAATCACTTCGTCGCCGGTCACGCCCAGGATCGCCGCGCCGAGGATCCCCTTGGTCTCCGCATCGACAATCACCTTCATGAAACCTTGGGTCTCTCCCTTTTCCACCGCGCGCGCCACGCGCGTCATCGGCCGAGTGGCGACCAACGCCTTGCGCCCGGATGCCTTTACTTGGGCTTCGGTCATGCCGGCGCGACCGAGCGGCGGATCGATGAACAGCGCGTAGGTCATGATGCGGTCTGAAACTCTACGCGGGTCATGGTCGAGAAGATTGGCGGCGACGATCTCGAAATCGTTATATGAAGTATGGGTAAACGCGCCTTTGCCATTGCAATCACCCAGCGCCCAGATGCCCGGAACATTGGTGCGCAGCTGATCGTCCACCTTGATATAGCCGGATTTATCGGTTTCCACGCCGGCTTTGTCCAGTCCCAAGTCGCCGGTGTTCGGCACGCGTCCGACTGCAAGCAACAAGTGAGATCCGACCACCTGCCGGCTCGCATCGGCACAGTCCAGGCCGACAGCGATGCGGTCGCCTTCCTTATGCGCGGTCATGCATTCCGCGTTCAAGCGGAGCAGGATGCCTTCTCTTTCGAGGATCTCCTGTATTGCCTTGGAAATATCTTCATCCTCGCGCGCGATGAGGCGAGGGCCTTTCTCAACGATGGTGACGTTGGATCCAAAGCGGCGGTACATTTGGCCGAACTCCAGGCCGATGTAGCTGCCGCCGATAATAATCAGATGGTGCGGCAAAAAATCCACCCCCATCATGGTCGAGTTGGTGAGATAGGGCACCTGATCCAGGCCGGGCATCGGCGGCACGAGCGCTCGTCCGCCCGCGTTGATGAAAATCTTATCGGCCTCTAATAACTCCCCGTTCACGCGCACCGTCCGCGGGCTCTCAAAGCGCGCGTGGCCCCGATAAATGGTGCCATGGGCAAGCCCTTGCATCCAATTTTCCACGCCTTTATTAAAATGGCCCGAGATTTCGTCTTTGCGGGCTTTGACCCGTTTCATATCGACGTTGACCGCTCCAGCGATCGCGACGCCGTACTCCGCCGCGCGCCGCGCCAAATGCGCGGCATAGGCGCTTGCCACCAACGTCTTGGTTGGAACGCAGCCCGTGTTCACGCAGGTACCGCCGAATAGCTTGCGTTCTATGATAGCCACCTTCATACCCGAGTCTGAGAGGCGTGCAGCCAAAGCCGGGCCGGCTTGGCCGGTGCCAATGATGATCGCGTCGAATCGTACGGTCATGGGATTCCCCCTCTCGCCTCAATTTTTCATTTGAAATCTTCTGCCTCTCTTTATAAACAGCCACGAGCTCCAACGGGTCGAATCTCCAGTCGTCTTCGCTGAGCTTAGTTCAGGTCTGATCTTATCTCATCCCAAACCAAGGTCGAGAGCCGAAAATAAAAAAGGCCCACCTGTTTCCAGATCGGGCCTTTCAATTAAATCGGCGGACTCTTATCGTTCCATACAGCGACCTTAATATTTGGTTCTACACTCCTCCCGGCTCCGACTCGCCGCTGGGAGGGATTCGTTGCGTGTAGACCCATGCCGGCATACCGCTAGTCATTCCCTCAGCTGCCAGAGCCGCTTCGTACGTCTTTCGGACGTGCGGGTCCTCGTCCACATAGGAGACCGCGTTGCCCCCTTCCCGCGTATCGATGGCTCCCACGTCGGCGGCATCATCACCGGGCGCTCCACGGCGACGGAAGCCTGGTCCGTAGGGACCGTCGAAGACGAGCAGACGCAGCCCTTCAGGATGAGTGCCGAAATGTTGGTGGAACCAGTCTCCCCTCATGGGCGCCGCGCTAATCATCCCCACCGGCTCGTAGGTCTGCCTTTTCACCTGGTTGCCGAGGCCCCCTTGCCACGGCTGCATGCCGAGCCGGTCGGGCCACGTGTAACTGTAGCCCTTGCCTTTGATGCAGACGAGGATGGCGTCGGAGGAATGTTTGTGGGCCTTTGAGTATTGGCCGGTCTTGTACTGGGCGATCTTCAGGTAAAAATTAGCGCCGGCCATGTGGGGTTCTATGCGCCTGTAGTCAAACGCGCGTCGGTTGTCCGGCGGTAGCTCGCAAGTGAGAATGTCGGGAATAATATTCGTACGACGCATGGCGAGGCCGCGCACCGGGTCTGCGTAGATATCCGCGACCGGCTTAAAATAGTCGTCCGAGGCGTCGAATCGCGCAAGAAAATTGTAAGGACAGTTTAAAACGAACTCGGTGTCTCTAATCAGATTGATGATGTTCGGCGCGGTGGTCGCCGCCAGCAGCAGCGCTGGCGACGAAGTCGCGTTGACCACTTGGTGCCATGCGTTGAGCGGAATGGCGAAGAGCGATCCACGGCTCCATTCGAATGTCAGTTTCTTCCGGCTGTCGTCCTGCCAGACTTCTGTGGTGCCGCGCCCTTCGATGACGCAATAAATTTCCTCGTACAGATGTCGCTCGGCGTTCAGCGCTCCCGCTCCCGGCACCTCGACAACGTACATTCCCCACAGGTGCTCGGTGCCGAGCAGTTGGATAGCGATGCCCCGGCCGCCCAAGCGTTTCCACGGTGACAGCGGCAGATCCTGGACCTTGTGAACGCCGATGTCTCTGTGTATGGGAATGCCCTGCGCTTCCATGAACAGGTCGTAAGGCGACCTGGGATTCTTCCACTTGCCGAAACCGGCCTTCTCACCCCGCTTCGGCTCGCGCCACTCGAACAACTTTGCACTCGGTTCAACGCCCATGGTGATGCCCTCCTTGCTAGAATCTTGTGTCAGAAATTCGATGAATAAATCGCGGTCTCGTGTTTCATCAATTCTGCGAAAGCGGACAGTGGCGCAGGAAGCGGTGAAACATCACGGCTTCTTTGCGTCGTACACGATTTTACCACCGACAATCGTCATCAGCGGCTTCAGATCCTTGATTGAGTCAGCCGGGACGGCGAGGTAGTCGCGATCGAGGACCAACATATCGGCGTACTTGCCTCTTTGGATCGAACCGAGATCGGCTTCGCGGAAGAGGAAGCGAGCGTTGCTGCGCGTGTGAGCGATCAGCGCCTCCTCGCGCGTGATGGTCTGCCGGTTCACCTTGGCGCCGCCGATCATCTTGCCGGTCACCGCGAGCCACAGCGTATAGAACGGATTGGAGGTCGTCACCGCGGTGGCGTCGGAGCCGAGTCCCCAATGGATGCCGCTATCCTGGACTCGGCGAAACGGCGGCATCTCCCATGCCTTATCGCCGTGCACCTTGTGCATCAACGCGCCCTGGATGAGCGGTCGGCTGTGGATCTGGGCGGACATGCCGAGCCTTTTCATGCGCTCGAGCTGCGCTTCGTTGATCTGGTCGAGATGCGAGAACGACCAGCGCAGCCCTTTAATTGGCCGTTCCTTGTTGATCGCCTCGTACTCATTGAGAAAAGCGTCGATTGCAGCCGACATCTCCACATGTGAATTGACATAGAGACCGCGCTCGGCAAGCGCCAGCGCAAGGCGCCGCATCTGCGCCATGTCCTCCGGCTTCGTGTTGCTCTCAACACGGAGCAGTTGGGTCGTCACCGGCGCATAGACCGACTCGCCCCAGCCAACGTTATCGAAGGTGTCGTTACCCTGGAACGGTTTCTGCTGCGGGATCTCCGCCAAAACTCTGTTTACTTCCTCCGGCGTGCCGGGTTGACGGATGGTGGTCCAAAACGCACGCGCGTTGAGCTCGCCGCGCTCGGCGAGGTACTTGTAGGACTCATAATGCTCCGCGCTCATGCCTCGGCCACCGGCATCGAGCCATGCAGTCAGACCCATCGCATTCAGGTCCGCCACCAGCTTGCGCGTGTTCTCGATCCATTTTTCTTTATCCGGCAGCGGAACCTTGGCCGCCACGAAAGCCACCCCACCCGCATCCCGGACGATTCCCGTCGGCTTGCCGCTCGCGTCTCTCTCGATTCTGCCGCCGCGCGGATCGGGCGTGTTTTCATCGATCTTCGCCGCCTTCAACGCAGCCGTGTTGAGATAGCTGTGATTGTAGACGGCCTGCAGAACCACGGGATTGTTAGGAGCGACGCGATCCAGCTCTTCCAGCGGAAACCCGCGCGGCTCGTCGGTAAACTGTTCCTCGGACCAGCCGCCCAAGGTTACAATCCAATCGCCGGGACGAGCGGCACGCACGCGCTCGCCAAGCATTTTCACGGCCTGCTTGCGCGAGGTAATGGCGTCGAGCCGCATTTCCTGGTGCCAATGCTCCGCAGCTCGTATGAAGTGCGCGTGGTTATCGATGAGCCCCGGAATCACGGTCTTCCCACGCAAATCGAGTCTTCGCGTCGCCGGGCCAGCGAGCTTGGCGACCTCCTGGTTTTTCCCTACTGCGACGATGCGCTCGCCTTTGACAGCCACCGCCTGGGCAATTGCAAAGCGATCATCGACGGTGACGATCTTACCGTTGACAAGGATGAGATCTGCGGCCGGCTCCTGCGCATGGCTCCAGCTCGCTGCGGCGATCAACAATGCTACACAGACACAGGCACGGAACAGTTTCAGAGAAGTCATAAGTTGCCTCCCTGCTAAATTGTGGTTTCGTTGATACTAAACATCACGTCCGGCAAAACGCTCAGAGGATATGGCAAACGCACGAAAGTCGTCAACCAATCAAGTATTCTTTCAACTTCCGGATAGTTGACATAGGACCGCGCAGTTGACTACTCTCACTTCGAAACACCGACTCGAAACGGCCTGAATATCTCAGCGGACAGTCATTACAAATCTATGAAAGAATCAGCCGAGGCGCGAGGCGCCACGCTCAGCGGCGCCGAAGCCGTGGTCGAGATGCTGAAGGCGCACGGCGTCGAGATCCTCTTCGGCCTGTGCGGCGACACCAGTCTGCCGTTTTATGACGCGCTGGCGAGGTTGCCGCACGGCATGCGCCACGTCCTCGCGCGCGACGAACGGTCGGCGGCCTACATGGCGGACGGCTATGCGCGCGTCTCGGGCAGAGTCGGTGTCTGTGAGGGGCCGAGCGGCGGGGGCGCGACCTATATCCTTCCGGGTCTCGCAGAAGCGAATGAGTCGTCGGTGCCGGTGCTTTGCATCAACACCGACATCTCCGTTTCTGCGCGGGGCCGGTACACCCTCACCGAGCTTGACCAGAGCGCGCTCATGCGCCCGATCACGAAATGGAACACGGTCCTCAATCGCTCGGAGGAGATCCCGGGCGCCTTCCGCGCCGCGTTTAACCAAATGACCACCGGCCGGCCGGGTGCGGCGCACATCGCGCTGCCTTTCGACGTGCAGAAAGGCTCGGTGAATCGGACCGACGTCTGGGGAGATGCAACCCTCGGCCAATATCCGTCCCGCCGCATCGCTCCCGACCCGTACTTCATCGGACGCGCGGCAGAACTACTGCGCAGCGCGTCCCATCCGGTGTTTCTCTGCGGCGGCGGCGTGGTGATCGCCGGCGCGGAGCAGGAACTTCTCGAGCTCGCGGAGCGGCTCTCCGCTCCGGTCGCTACCACCATCAGCGGCAAGGGCTCCATCAGCGATGAGCATCCACTCGCCGTCGGCGTCGTCGGCTCCAACGGCGGCACGCCAGAGACGCGCGCCATCGTCGATCAAGCGGATCTGGTCATTTTCGTCGGCTGCCGCGCCGGCTCGGTAACCACCGAGCGCTGGCGCCATCCGACGCCGGGCAAGGTGAAGGTAATTCATCTGGACGTAGATCCCGCGGTGCTGGGCGTCAATTATCCCGTGGATGTGCCGCTGGTAAGCGATGCGAGGCTCGCGCTCGCGGCGCTGAACCAGGCGCTCGCAACGATGACGCGGCCGCTGGAGGCCCTAGCGGTGCAAAAAGCCAAGGAAGAAAAGTTCGGACGATTTCATGCGCTCGCTCAGTCCGACGACGAACCAATCAAGCCCGAGCGGGTAGTCGCGGACGCGGCCCGGGCGCTCGATGCGGACGCGATCGTGGTCGCCGATGCCGGCACGCCGTGTCCCTACTTCTCGGCTTATTACCCGACGCGGAAAACCGGGCGGCGGTTCTTCTCCAACCGCGCCCACGGCGCGCTCGGCTACTCGATGTCGGCGGCCATCGGCGCTCATTTCGCGCGGCCGAATGTGAAGTGCGTGTCGGTGATGGGCGACGGCAGCTTCGGCTTCACCTGCGGCGAGCTCGAGACCGTGGTGCGTTATCGGCTGCCGATTACTTTCATCGTGATCTCCAACGGCACGTATGGCTGGATCAAGGCGGGACAGAAGTCGGCCTACGACAAGCGCTACTTTGGGGTAGACTTCGAAATCACAGACCACGCCGCGGTGGCCGCCGCCTTCGGGGTGAAGAGCTGGCGCGTTACCGAGCCGGGCGATCTCGGCAAAACGCTGAAAGAAGCACTCGCGCACGGCGGGCCGGCCGTCGTGGACGTCATCTGCGAGCCGCTGCAAGACGCGCAGGCGCCGGTGTCCGAATGGGTCGCGTAAGACGTAAAACAAACTTTCCCACCGCAGAGAGCGCATAGAACTCAAAGTTGTTTCTATGCGACCTTTGCGTTCTCTGCGGTTAATAAAAATTTCTGTCGTGTCTGAGCCAAGTTCAGTTTTCTAGACGCACCTGCTTTCCCAGCTTCGCGCAATCGGCATCGGTTTTGAGGCCCGCTGCCCGGATGCCGTGAGCGGCAAGCTCCTCATCGCGCTCCTGGGTGTCTCCTGTAACACCGACAGCACCGATGACCTCGCCATCGTTGTCGCGAATCAGCATGCCGCCGCCTTCGGGAAAGATCTGATCGCCGGAGGCCCGGATCACGTACTGCATGAACAGCGGCCGTTCTTCAGTTCGGATGCGGACGAGAGACGAAGAGCGACCCAAGGCAAGAGCGGCGTATGCCTTGCCGTAAGCCATCTCGAAGCGCATCATCGCGGAGCCATCTTCCTTTTGAAACGCTTTAACCTTGGCGCCGGGCTCGACGACGACGACACTGAGCGGGCGGCAACCCAGTTCGCGCCCGCGGAAAAAAATAGCCTCGATAATACGATTCGACTGTTCCAGCTTGAGCATGATCATACGTCCTCCGTGCGACGCTCTTTTTACTGAACGGGAGTTATCGCCTATCTCACCGTTCGCTCCTTCGTCGAGCTCAGGACAAGCTCTAAGCGCGTCGAAAGGTGAACGGGAGTAATGTTCTCATCCAAACCGTAAAACTTCGGCCGGACGACTTATGCGCCGCCGCCAAATCGCTTGGTACTGATCAAGGCGCGGCGGTGGGTTCCCTCGCCGATCTTGACACCCTGATCGTTCACAGCCGATACGCTGAAGCGCAGCTTGTTGTCTTTTACCTCTAGAAGCTCCGCCGTTACCGTCACGCTTTGCCCGATGTTCGTGGGAGCCATGTGTCTTACGTCCACGTGGATACCCACCGTCTGCTCATTCTCATCCAAATAAGGCTCAACTAATCTAACGCAGGTGAGTTCCATGAGACCGATCATCGCCGGCGTTGAAAAGATGTCAGCGGTGAGCTGTTTCGCCCGCATGTCTAGAGTTGTAACATAGGTTTGCGTATCAGCTAGGCTGGGAATCAGTTCCTTTTTCATTTCATCAATATAGCATAGCATGGGAAACTAAGATTTAATTATCGAGAAGTGCCGTCTATCTCTTCTCGTCAAAGAACCGACCGCATTCGTTCAAAGACGAAAGGCCCGGGCTCCGTCGAGCCAGGCCTTTGGAGCAATCATAAATCACGCAAACAGCTGACGGATCGGCAGATTTGTTCCGGCTCGGCGTTACTCCAACGGTTCCACCTTTATGATCGCGGCGCCGTGGTTATTACCTATCCAAAACGTCGGCGGGCTGGTTGAGTTATCGACGTCCACTCTGCGAACGTTGGTGGTCCGGGGCAACAGGTACTCGATCGGTTCAGCCGTTTTCGTGTTCAACCGTACGACGCGATCCGTGGTCATCCCAGCCGTCCAAAGGTCGCCGTTCTTGTCCCATATCACGTCATAGGGACCCGTCCAGGGAGTCGGCATCACCCACTCCACAAATTTTTGCGTCCGCGTGTCGAACATCGCAACCTTATTGCCAAGATATTCAGTGAACCAGAGGCGGTCCTGCGAATCCATATGACCTCGGCGCGGCGCGGAGCCAGGAGTCGGTACTGAATAGAACGTGACTTCGCCGGTCTTGGCATCCGCCCGGCCGATATTGCGATTCGAAAAATCCATGAAGTAAAGGTTGTTCTGGGAGTCGGCGGCGATGCCGTAAACCGAATGCGGCCGATCACCATCGGGCAAGTCTTTGGGTATATTCCGGTACGGATTGAGGCTCTCTATCTGGCCCGACTGCAAATCGAACCGATGAAGTCCCCTGAGGCCGACGTTGTTCGTCCATACTTTGCCATCCAAGTGCTGGGAACGAGGCATGACCATCGCGATCTGCGCCACATCGTTGTTCAATTCTTTGGGGAGACTAAAAGTTTGAAACTTTTGCGTCTTCTTGTCGAACTTCGCGATACCTGCTTGCAGCATCATGCCGAGCCAGAAGTTTCCATCCTGATCACGCTCTAAATCAAGCGAGCCGGTAGGAAAGCCGGGTTTCAACTCGGGGTAAGAAAACTCCACCACCTTGGCGGTTTTCGGATCGAGCTTGCCCAAATACTGTTGTCCGAAGTCCGAGTACCAGATCATTCCATCTGAATCCACGACCACGTCGTGCGGTTCCGCATCGAAGCGGGGCAGATCATATTCCGTGATGATGACCCGCGTTGCTTTGCCCTTGGGTCGAGGCAGGGTCTTGAGTGCGTATTGCCATTTGCTGACTGAACTTAAATTGACGGTGCTTAAATACTCGGCCTGTGTCTTGAGTCTTTCCGGACTTGCTTCGGTCTCGCTGCGGCCGACCCGCCTTTGCGGGCGCAGCGGAGTACTCCCTGGCGCATAGCCCGCCATTCGCTGCAGGATCAGCGGCCACTCATTGGCGTTGTACCGAGACTTTGCGACCCGCTCCAAGGTGTGGCAGCCCACACAGCTCATGAACATGTTCCTTTGCTCCTTAGTTCCCGGCATGCTCGCAATCCACTCCCCGTTCGAGAGCTGCAATGAGAGATCCTGCGTCGGGTGAAGCTTGAGATCGAGTTGGGTCGCCTTTTGGTCCGTTATTTCCACGGCTCCCGGGTTGTCCAGTTCGTATCCTACCGCTCGGACGCGAACAGAGTACTGGCCCGGTTCGAGTCTCGTTCGCGGAAAGCTGTAGCGTCCTTGCGCATCGCTCACTACCGTGACGGTGACCGTGGAACCCGCTTTCTTGGCGCTGACCAACACGCCTTCCATTAAGCCTTCTTCCTTCGAGCCGATCTGTCCAGACAGCGCCGTAGCGGTTGAGTCCGCGGCTCTAATGAGATCCGACGCCTCGAAGCACAGGAACACCACTGCAATTGCGATCGCCATCGCCGGAAAGATTTTTTTCAGCATGGGTATCCTCCCTAAAATAAGCTGAAGGGATAAACTCTTTTGTTGAAACTAAACCCGCGCATCGCTACCGAACCACTCAAGGAAAGAGAACGCCGGGGGCAGACCAGTCCGGGCTGATGTAAAACGATTCTAAAGATGTGATCGGATCGGGCGACCCAGCTATGGACTGGGTGAACGTTAGTGGAAATCGCAGTCAGGCGTCAAGTGGAAAAAACGGACCCATGTTGTCTTTGACTATGATGGATGCTTGCGACCGCCATTGCTGCGCCAAAGTCAAACACCAGACCCAGGCCTACTTTGGTTGCTTGGCGCGTTTGGAAAGCTTTCCCCTTTGAACGGAATTACCTAATGATCTTTTTGTTTGTCATCCAGTTTCGGTTCGCTAGTCTTTCAGACATGACTAAGGTTGTCTCCCGCTGTCTATTTGCCTCACCAGGCGGTCGTCGTAGAACTGCGATGGCTTGGCATTTTTTGCTTCCGGAATCGTTTCTTGCAAAAAATTGAGAATCCCCTGAACCCCCGGCTCGGATATCATGAGGTCTCGTCTAAACCCCGCCTTGCCATAAAATTCGTAGGTTTTGTCGAGCACCTCGGGGTCGTTCTCTCTGGTGTATTTGACAAATACCTTCACGGTGAAACTCTTGTCTTTGTAGTAGCGCTCGATGCCTGCGCGAAGCGCGCGCAGCAAGGGAACCAGACCGCCTTTCAGCTCATCGAAGCGGCTGCGCTTGATAACGATACCGACGTTTTGGTAGGGCACGTCCAACAAACTGACCATGGAGCGAAAGCCGCCGCGATCAAGTTGAAAACTCGCCGGCGGACCCGCGATTCCGCCCGCAACTTGACCCGCATGAAGCGCCGCTACCACTTGAGCGCTGCTGCCGATGGGAAACAGTTGGACGTCTTTAGGTGAAAGCCCCAGCTTCTTCAAGGCGACCAAGGTGCCGTAAGCAATCGGCGTAGCGGGACGATCGGTCCCGATCACTTTACCCTTCAGCTGCTCGCTGGTTTGAATTTCCGGCCTGGCATAAAAATTCCAGATCATGGTGTTGAGAAGACCGGCTACGAAGACGACGTCGTGGCCGCGCAGCGAAGCCGTGAGCACGGGCGCCGCGGACATCTCAACCGCGTCCAGCTCGCCGGCGATCAGCGCCGGCAGCGCGGCGCTTGCGGTCATCGATAGCACCTCAACGTCCACGCCCTCTTTGATCAACGCGCCGGTTTCCTTCACCATCCATAGCGGCACCATCGTTCCCGAAGTGCTAAGGTAGGCAACCCGTAAAGACCTAGCGGTAGCCGCTTTGACCTGCGATGCTGGAGTCAAGATAACACTGAGAAAAAGCAACGAGGCACGAAAGAGAAGTTTTTGGGCCGAAAAGAAAACAAGAGTCGGTCGCAACCTGCTGCAGTAGGCTGTATTTTTTTCATTCTTCATCTCGACCTCTGATGTTCCAAGCCCAATCCACAAGTCCGCACGACAAGAACCCCGCTTCAACTCGCCGGCAAGCCGAAAATCTCGCGAAAGAGATTGATGGACTCGGATAAATTTTCCTGCTCGATATCCTGAGGGATTCTTTTGAAGCCCCTGAACAACCGCGGCGGATCCGGTTCGACATCCACGCGGGCGGGGATGCGGTTCATTTCGCGCAGCTTCAATTGCGATTCCTTGGAAAACAGGAAGTCAACGAATAGCTTCGTCGAAGCCGGATGAGGCGGCTTTCCGGCCACGCTCACGGTATCGCGGACAAAGATCACGGGCTCCAACGGCACCCAGTCGATCGGGGCGCCTCGCGTAACGTAGCTTTGAATGTGCGGCCCGTAGGCGATGGTGAACGGGCACTCGCCGGCGACGACGAGCTGAACGCGGCCCCTGCTGCCGCGCTGAAACACCTGATCTTGCTGGGCGAGCTTGCGGAAATAACCGAGTCCCTTGTCGCGTCCCCAGTACTTCAACAATTCGTCGAACCAGGCGAAATTCTCCGTGTCGTTTAAAATCTTCTTTCCTTTCCACATAGGCTTGAGCAGGTCGTCATAAGTCTTCGGTACATCGGCAGGCTTCACCATTCGCGTGTTGTAAGCGAGCACGATGGTATTCACGGTCATCGCGCTCCAGTAACCTTCTTTATCTTTCAAGTCGCTCGCGACAAATTTGTACTCGGGCGAGTTATATCTGCCGATAATTTCCTTGCGTTTGAACGCCGGAATCACGCCTCGACTGGAAATCCCTTGCACGATATCGACCCGGTAGTTCCTCGCCTGATATTCGCTGCTGATTCGGTTGGCAAGTACCCCGGCCCCGGAACGAAAAATTTCCACTTTGATGGGCGAGAATTGTTTCTCGAAGGCGTCAGCGAACTCTTTGGCCTCCGGAACCGAGATCGTCGTGTACCAAACGAACCCCCCTTCTTTCTTTGCCTGAGCGATCAGCTCAGGATTCCCCACTTGGGCCTGTGCGAAAGAGCCAAATCCAAAAAATATAAGAACGGCAAGTCGCCAGAGTTTGATTTTCATCTGGACTCCAACCGACAGAAAACGGTCCAGCAACGATTCGACGTAAAAATAGAGCAGATCGAGGATGCAGCGCAAGTAAAAACTCCGAGCGCTGTACCGGCCGAATTCTCCCGGCAATCTTGACAGAACCGTCGTTAACATGATTTATCGGGAACCGACCGGGCAGTCGAAAGGCAAAAGCATGAGGGAACGCAGAAGGCGACAAGTCGTTGTCGCTCTGGTCTTGGTTCTGGGAATCTCAAAATTTTGCCTCGGAGCGGCGCCTCCAGAGAAGTTGCGCGTAGCCTACACCGCCTTCGCCGGAACTTTCACGGTCCTATGGGTCGGTAAGGAAGCAGGATTGTACCAGAAACATGGTGCAGACCTCGATCTTCTTTACATCGGTTCGAGTACCAAGGCGGTACAGGCTTTGCTGGGTGGGGACATCGACATCATGTACTCGTCGGCCGGCGCCGTCGTCGACGCCAATCTCGCGGGCGGCGATCTCGCCATGATCGGTTGCCAGTATGATCAGGGACAAACATCCTTCTTCACTTCCTCTTCGATCACGAGCATCGCCGCGCTCAAGGGAAAAGCTGTCGGCGTGACCCGCTTTGGCGCATTTTCCGACTTTGTGGCGCGACATGTGCTCAAGAAAAATCGTCTCCAGCCGGTTAAGGACGTTGCTCTTCTGCAACTGGGCGGGACTCAGGAGATTATGGCCGCCATGCAAAAGAACTTGGTTCAGGGAGGCTCGATTTCGCTGCCCCTTTCGCTCAAAGCCAAAGAGCTTGGCTTTCGAGAGCTTCTCACGACGGAGACGATTGCATTGCCGTTTGATTACGGTTGCTTGATCGTCAAGGGATCCCACCTCAGAACCAGACGGGAGGAGCTAAAAAAAGTGTTGAGAGCGACGATCTCCGCCTATGATTTGTCCATTCAGGAGCCTGCGGTGGCGAAGCGAGCGATTGCAAAATATACCAGGACGACCGATCCCGAAATACTGGACGCGACTTACAGGGAGAATGTCAAAGAGTACGCGCGACGGATACCGCTCGTCTCGATGACCGGTCTCGCTTCCATTGTCGATTTCAGAGCCGAGATGACGGCAGAGGTAAAGAAGCTGACCTTGGAGAAGATGTTTGACAATTCACTGTTGCAGGAAATCCAGAAAGAAAGCTCACAGACAAAATAAGGATTGCCGATCATGAAGCTCGGAATCTTCGACCACATGCAGAAAAACGACAAACCGGAGCGCTCTTACGCGGACATGTACGCCAACCACCTGGAGATCGTAGAATTCGCCGATCAAGCAGGGATCGACTTTTACTTCGTGGCGGAGCATCACTTTGATCTGGGATTCTCGGAGTGCCCGAGTCCGGGAACCTTCCTCGGCGCCGCGTCGCAGCGAACGAGGACTATTCGACTGGGCCCTCTGGTTTACGTGTTGCCGTTGTGGAACCCCATTCGCGTCGCCGAAGAAGTCGCGATGCTCGACAATCTCACCCAGGGCCGCTTGGAGTGTGGATTCGGCTCCGGGATCGGCCCTTTTACCTTTGCCGCCTACGGCGTCCCCTGGGATGAGAAGCGAAAAATGGCGTGGGAGGCGTTGCGGATGATCAAAGGAATGTGGGGAAGTGCGTCATTCAGCCATGACGGCGAATATTTTAAATGCACAAATGTCGAGTTGGGGATTCCTCTGGTTCAAAAGCCCCATCCTCCCATCTGGATGCCGACACGCAGCCGGGAATCCATTGAGGAAGCTGCTTCTACCGGCGTCAGCACCATCCAGTGGGTACCGCCGAAGATGACAGTCGTCAGAGCGGCCTTCGACCACTATCGGGAGGTTTATCAGCGCGCCCAGCCTGCCGGGCGGAAGCCTCATATCGGCCTCA
>WNGG01001574.1_pt1 | contig 25877 bp, 25 predicted proteins | sample 5400661 | NCBI WGS metagenome assembly WNGG01 (sample SAMN13153372, study PRJNA577476) | soil metagenome | isolation source: 100 cm soil or saprolite under Garry oak tree replicate 1 | place: USA:California | collected 2016-06-15
GACCTGCTCTTTAACGGCGACCTGATCAACTACAAAAACCGTCTGGCGGAATTGGAAACCTGCGCCGGCCTTTCCGGCCGCAGCGCTCCGGGATGCGATGCGGGGCTGCCGCCGGAAATGGCCCGCGCCCTGGAAACCGCTGCGCCGGTGTACCGCGCGCACTGGTGGCCGGAGCAGGACCGCGCGAACCGCGCGTGGATCGCGGGCGTCTCGCCGCTGGTACGGCAAATGGGAGGAGATTTGGCGCAGCAGCTCGCCGAGGTATATCAAGCGCGCTGGCCGGCAGGAAAAATCCGCGTGGACGTCGCGGCGTACGCCAACCGGTCCGGCGCCTATACCACGCTCGACCCCATGGACGTCACGCTCTCGAGCACCGACCCGGGAAACCAGGGCGCTTCGGGGTTCGAGGTTCTATTCCACGAGGCCTCGCACGCGCTGGCCGAGCGCGTGAGCAATACCATCGCCCGCGAATGCCGCGAACGAGGCAAACCTATCCCGCGCGACCTCTGGCATGCCCTGCTGTTCTACACCACCGGCGAGGTCGTGCAGCGGGCCCTCAAGTCCTCGAACGCCCAGGCCGGCTCTTACACGCCCTACGCGGTGCGCGAGGGACTTTATACGCGCGGATGGTCCGGCTATCTGCTTCTCCTCGAACGGTTCTGGCAGCCTTACCTCGACGGCAAAACCGATTTCGACGCGGCGATCGCGCGGATGGTGTCGTCGCTGTAAGCGCGCACGGAAGTTTTGGTAGTGGGTCAGTTTCCAGTTAGCGCGTTAGTCAGGAGTTAGCGAGCCAGTTTGATATGATGAGGCGAACGTCCCACACACAGCGAGCGCGGCGAAGTGAGCGACTACCAGAGCCAATGGGGAAGGTACAGAGTCCGCCGGAGATGGATTGTCGCCTGCATGATTGTTGAGTTCCTCGCATTTATTCCTTTTGTCGGAGCTGTTTCGATTGTATCCAGAAGGCTACTCTCAGGCACCAACCTCGCGCTCCCGGCTGGACTACTGTGGGGGATTCTGTACCTCTTCACGGTGTCGCGTCTGCGCAGCTTCCAATGTCCCCGATGCGGCAAAAACTTCTTCGGGGGGCTTCTTGGTGACGCAAGGATTCTTATCAACAAGCCCAGAGCTTTCTTCGGTCGAGAGTGCGTATACTGCGGCCTGGGAAAATATGCTGATAGTCCGTGACGGGAACCTCCGATGTGGGATGGCACTCAACAGCCCAGACCTTAAAACTCCTGATTAGTCGCGTTATCGGAAACTGACCCACTACCGAAATTTTGACGGAATTGTTCCAAGCGTTTGATTGTGCTACTCTTCCAAGCTTGGGACGGCCCGGCCCTAGGCCCGCGGCGAGTCCCTGCGCCGCGGGAGTCCCCCTCGCACCTGTCGCCGAGAATTTTCATGTTCGGAGGGCGCTGTCGGCCCAATTCCCCGGGGGAGTCTCGCCCTGAGGAGCCGACGAGGCCGATTGCGGGGTCGCCGGCGCATCTAAAGCAACGTCTAAAGTAACGGGGGAAGAATCCGTTGAGCGCGCACAACACCATGGCCACCAAGCAAGCCGCCACGAAAGCACTGGAAATCAAGCTGGCGCATTCTCCGGACTCCGACGACGCGTTCATGTTCTATGCCCTGGCCACGCGCAAACTGGCTACGCCCGGGCTGAAATTCACGCACGTCCTTTCCGATATCGAGACGCTCAATCAGGCTGCGGCGCAGGAAATCTATGACGTCACGGCGCTGAGCTTTGCCGCCTATGCGGGGTTGCGCGACAAATACGTTTTGCTGGATTGCGGCGCGAGCTTCGGCGAAGGGTATGGCCCGATCGTGGTGGCCTCGCGGCACATCGGGCAGGATGAGCTGGCCGGCAAGCGCATCGGCGTGCCAGGCCTGAAGACTACGGCGTACCTGACGCTCAAACTGTTCGAGCCCCACTTCGAACCTGTACCGATGGCCTTTGACAAGATCTTGGACGCCGTCCACAACGAACTGGTGGACGCCGGCTTGCTGATCCACGAAGGCCAGCTCTTGTTTCCCCAGATGGGGCTGCACCGCGTGGTGGACCTGGGCCAGTGGTGGCTCGAGCAGACCGGGTTGCCGCTCCCGCTGGGGGGCAACGCGGTTCGGCGCGCCCTGGGACCTGCGGTCGCCCGGCAGATTGCCTCCACGATCCGCCAGAGCGTTTCCTACGCTCTGGAGCACCGCGAGGAAGCCCTCAACTACGCCATGCAGTTCGCCCGCGAAATGGAGCCCGACCTCGCCGACAAGTTTGTGGGCATGTACGTAAATCGCTGGACGCTGGGCTACGGCGAGCGCGGCAAGCAGGCCGTGCGCGAATTGCTGGCGAAGGGCGAAAAGGCCGGCTTGCTTCCCAAGACCGGTAAAATTGAGTTCCTCGGCGAGGATTCCGTTTAGACGGACGGGCCAGTCGAAAACAGTCACGCAATGAGCCTCTTCCCGAGTCCGATTGCGCAATCCTATCCGCCGCCGAAGCCCAAACCTGCGAGCAACCGGCGCACGATTATCCTCATTCTGGTTTTCTCAGGAATTGCGATTCTTGCTGTAGGCGCGTATGCGCTCTACCGCGCGGGTTCCTGGTACTCGCGTCGCTATTTGAACATTGACCAGTCCCAGGCCACCTTTGTCGCAACGGACGAGGAGTCTGTGTACCGAAACCCCGCCTATGGAGTAACTCTGCGCTTGCCGGGCCGCTGGGCGCGTGAGTCCAGGACACCCGTGGGGCACTACTGCCAACTTAGACAGCTTCACACGAGAGCCTTCGCGGGCTTTCGCACCCAATTCGTCTCGCCGCAACAAAACATGGATCAGTTCACGGGCGCATTGGTGTTCGGCTTAGCTAAGCGAGGCAGCTACAAGTTGATCAGCCAGGAAAGCCTTACCGTAAATGGGCGGACTGCACGACAATTGACTTTCGAATACACGCTGACTGGAGAGCTATGGCGAATGGTCATGCTGTTGATGAATAAGGCTTACAACCTCTACCAAGTGACTCTCGTGGGCCCCGTCGGCGACGACGATTCCTGGAAAGAATTGGTGGAGTCGTTGTCCCATGCGGTTGAAATCCAATAACCGGCCCTGAGCATTCGAGGGTCGCTGGTTGCCTTGACGCCCTCGGGCGATTCGCTTACAGTCAATTGTTTCCCATGCGTTCGAAAATCACAGCACTCGCAATCCTGATTTGCGCAGCTTGGAGCTGGCCGGCAGCTTCGCGTAGCCAAACGGGCAGCGAACGGAATGCGCCGAAGCCGGCGACACCTCCGGCGGCTTGGCCCGCGCAGGCCGTGCGCGGCACCAAAGCCATGGTGGCCTCCGACGAGCCACTGGCCTCCGCGGCGGGAGTCGAAATCCTCAAAAAAGGCGGGAATGCCGTGGACGCGGCCGTGGCCGTGGGTTTTGCTCTGGCGGTGGTGGGGCCAAGGGCCGGAAACCTGGGCGGCGGCGGCTTTATGCTGGTGCGGCTGAGTGACGGGCGCACGACATTTCTTGATTTCCGCGAAGTCGCGCCCGGCCGCTCCTCGCGCGACATGTACATCCTCCCCGACGGCACGCTCGACGGCGACGCGGCGACGATTGGCTACCGCTCGGTGGGCATCCCGGGGACGGTGGCGGGGCTGGAGTTGGCGCTGAAGAAGTACGGCAAGCTGACGCTGGCGCAGGTGATGGCGCCTGCGATGCGCCTCGCCGAGCAGGGTTTTCCGGTCAGCGAAAAGCTGGCGCGCGAACTTGCGGCCCACCGCAGCCTGCTCGAGCGGTTTCCCATGAGCAAGCGAATCTTTCTGAAAGACGGGGCGTTGTATCAGCCGGGCGAAATCCTGCGTCAGCCGGAGCTTGCCGCAACGCTCAAGCGCATCGCCCGATACGGAAGCGCGGAGTTCTACCGGGGCGAAACGGCCCGGAAGCTCGCGAGCGAGATGGAACGGATGAATGGGCCGATCACGCTCGAGGACTTGGCCAATTACAAAGTGAGGGTGCGTGAGCCTCTGCGCGCGAGCTACCAGGCAGGCGATGCCCGGTGGGAGGTCATCAGCAGCCCGCCGCCAAGCTCCGGGGGCGTGGCCATGATCGAAGCGCTGAATATGCTGGACGGCGTGCCGCTGAAGTCGTGGGATGACGCACAGTCGGTGCACATGGTCGCGGAAACAATGCGGCGGGTGTTCGCCGATCGCGCAGTCTATCTTGCCGATCCCGATTTCGCGCACGTGCCCGTTCAGGGACTCACCGATCCGCGCTACGCCCGGGAGTTATTTGCGAGCATTGACGCGTTGCATGCTTCCTCAAGCCAGACCGTGCGCGCCGGCAATCCCGCGCCGTTTGACGCTCCAGCCGCCGGCGGCAGCGGCAGTGGACTGCCGCGGGACACTTCGCCGGGGCGCATGGCGGTCAGCCCGACCGAGGGCCACAACACGACGCACTACTCCGTCGTGGACGCCGCGGGGAATGCTGTCGCCACCACCTACACGCTGAACAACAGCTACGGCTCGGGCGTAACTTGCTCGGCGGGATTTCTGCTGAATGACGAGATGGACGACTTCACCACTCAGCCCGGCGTTCCGAACAAGCTGTTTGACCTGATGCAGTCGGAGGCGAACGCCATCGCCCCCGGCAAGCGCCCGCTCAGCTCGATGACCCCGACGATTCTGCTGCGCAACGGCAAGCTGAGCTTCGTCACCGGCTCTCCCGGGGGACCCACAATTATTTCCGTGACGCTGCTGAGCGTTCTGGACTGGATGCGGCTGGGCATGGAAGCGCAGGCGGCCATCAACGCGCCCCGGTTCCATCACCAGTGGCTGCCGGACACTCTTTTCCTCGAGGAATCGTTCCCGGACGAACTGGTCAAAGCACTCGAGGCGCGGGGTCACAAACTCACCCGGCGCGGTCATCTCGGACTGGTGAACGCGATTGGCATTGACCCGCGCACGGGCCAGCGGCTCGGCGCGGCCGACCCGCGCGACGAAGGCTCCGCCAAAGGATACTGACCGCCCCATGCAACGGGTCCTTTCCACATACATCTTTGCCAATCGCAAGCTGACGGCGCCGCTCCTCGGAGAAATCGCCGGGGCGGAGTTCACCGCCATCGAGCTCTACGGCGCGCGAAACCATTTCGATTACGATTCGCCGCCGGACGTGAACGAACTGGCCGGCGCTCTCGCCGCAAACAACCTCAGACTTCATTCGTTCCATTCGCCCACGGGGCGCGACTTTCTCCCCGGGCGCGAGAGCGGCGTTCCGCTTTCGCTGTGCGACCCCGAGCGCGTCCGGCGCCTTGACGCCGTGGATGAAATCAAGCGCGCGCTCGATCTTGCCGAGAAAGCGCCGTTTCCATTTCTGGTGCAGCATCTGGGAGCTCCGCGCGAAACCCTGGACGCCCGCACGCGCGACGCCGCGTTCAGCTCGCTCGAACATCTGGTGATTTTCGCCAAGCAGCGCGGCGTCACGATCGCGCTGGAAAACACCACAAACGAAATGGGCGCGCCCTCGACGCTGCGCGCCTTCATCGAAGAAACGCGCCTCACCGGACTCAAATTGTGCTTCGACGTGGGCCACGCCAACCTGGAAGAAGGGACTCCGGAAGAGCGCGTGGCGAAATGCTTTGAAGTGATGCGCGAGCTCACCGCCACAACGCACGTCCACGACAATCACGGCGAAAAGGACGAGCACCTGCTCCCCTATGCCGGCACGATCGACTGGAACGCAGCGCTGAAACTGCTGCGCGGGGCCCCAGCCGGCGACCTGCCTCTGGTGCTGGAGCTCAAGGAACTGCCGTCAAGCGCTTCGGGCTACCCGGACGCGGGAGCGGTGACCAGCACGCTGGCCGCAGCACGCGGGGTGTTCGACAAATTCGAAGGACTCAACCGAAAGGCTCGATGACCGTTGTCTCCATCGAAACCGCGGCCGAGCACGCCGGGCAGGAGGTCACCCTCCGCGGCTGGCTTTACAACCTGCGCGAATCGGGAAAACTGCTGTTTCCCATTTTTCGGGATGGCACGGGAATCATCCAGGGCGTGGTCTCGCAGAAGGAGCACCCCGCGGCATTCGAGCAGCTTCGCGGGTTGACGCAGGAGTCTAGTGTCATCGTCACGGGGAAAATCCGCGCGGAGCAGCGCGCGCCGGGCGGCTGTGAAATCGGCATCACGGGGATCGAAGTGGTGCAACGCGTGCCGGAAAATGATCCCTATCCTATCCAACTCAAAGAGCACGGCGTTGACTTTCTGCTCGACCACAGGCACTTGTGGATCCGCACGCCCCGCCAGGCCGCCATCCTGCGCATCCGCGCGGAAGCGGTTCGCGCCGCGCACGAGTTCATGGACGGGCGGGGGTACACCCTCACCGAGGCGCCCATTTTCACGCCGGCCGCCTGCGAGGGCACCACGTCGCTGTTCGAAGTGCAGTACATTGACGACCAGAAGGCCTACCTCACGCAATCCGGCCAGCTATACGTCGAAGCGACGGCGATGGCCCTCGGCAAGGTGTACACGTTTGGGCCGACGTTCCGCGCCGAAAAATCCAAGACGCGCCGCCACCTGACCGAATTCTGGATGCTGGAGCCCGAGGCCGCCTACGCGCGCCTGGCCGACATGATGGAGCTGGGGGAAGGCCTGGTGAGCCACATGGTGCAGTCGGTGCTGAGAAACCGCGTTCGCGAGTTGGAAACACTCAAGCGCGAGCCCGCCAAACTCGCCAACGTGAAGCCGCCCTTCCCGCGGGTCAGCTACGACGAGGCCATTCAAATCCTCCAGAAACGCGGCAACCCCGCGAAGTGGGGCGACGATTTTGGCGGCGACGAAGAAACCATCCTGTCGAGCGAATACGACCGGCCCGTGATGGTGCATCGCTACCCCGCAGCGATCAAAGCGTTCTACATGCAACCCGACCCCCAGCGGCCCGACCTGGCATTGGGATTCGACATGCTTGCGCCGGAAGGCTACGGCGAAATCATCGGCGGCGGGGAGCGCGTTGCGGACTACGATTTGCTGCTCAAACGCATTCGCGAAAACAAGCTGCCGGAAGAAGCTTTCCGGTGGTACCTCGACCTGCGCCGCTACGGCAGCGTGCCGCACGCCGGCTTTGGCCTGGGCCTCGAACGCACCGTGGCGTGGATTTGCGGAACCGAGCACATCCGGGAAGTGATTCCCTTCCCTCGCATGATTTATCGGGTCTATCCTTAGTCGCTGGCACCCCGCAATTTGCGGGTCACTAGCCACCAGTCACTAGTCACCAATCTATGCCGCAAAAAGTGCGCATCATCGGAGTGCCGATGGACCTGGGCCAGAGCCGCCGCGGGGTGGACATGGGCCCATCGGCGCTGCGCGTCGCGGGATTGCAGGCGCGCATCAAGCAACTCGGCCATCAGGTCGAAGACATCGGGAACATTTTCGTCAAGCAGCCTGAGGAGCAGCCCTACGGCGAAAAGCGCGCCAAGTATCTCAACGAAATCGCCGAAACCTGCCGCGGCCTTGCCGAGTTGGTGCAAAAGACCCTGGAGGAAGGATTCCTGCCGGTGGTGCTGGGCGGCGACCACTCCATCGCCGTCGGCGTGGTGTCAGGTGTTTCCGGGGCGTACCGCACGCGGCAGAAGCGCGTCGGCTACGTGTGGCTCGACGCGCACGGCGACATGAACACTCCCGAAAGCTCGCCTTCAGGGAACGTCCACGGGATGCCGCTGGCCTCGGTGATGGGTTACGGCGCGCCGGAGCTGGTCGAGTTGTTAGGTTTCAAGCCCAAAGTGGAGCCGCGCAATGTCGCTCTGGTGGGTGTGCGCGACCTGGACACAAAAGAAAAACGCCTGGTGAAAGAGTCCGGCGCGCACGTCTTCACCATGCGCGACATTGACGAGCGCGGCATGCGCGAGGTGATGAGCGAGGCGCTGCGGGTTGCCTCCGACGAGACCGATGGAATTGCCGTCAGCCTGGACATGGACTTTGTGGACCCCACGGACGCGCCCGGAGTCGGCACGCCGGTGCGCGGCGGCGTCACCTACCGCGAGGCGCACCTGGCCATGGAAATGATTTGCGACAGCAAAGCCATGGTGTCGCTGGAAATCGTCGAAATCAATCCCGTCATTGATGAGCACAACACAACCGCGCTTCTGGGAGTAGAATTGGTGCTGTCCAGCCTGGGTAAAAAAATTCTGTAGCGGCCAAAGCCATGACGACGGAAAAAAAACGGCTGCGCGTAGGCGTGCTGTTCGGCGGGCGCTCCGGCGAGCATGAAGTGTCGCTGGCTTCGGCAGCGACCGTAATTCGCAGCCTCGACCCCGAAAAATACGAAACGGTGCCCATCGGCATCAGCAAGGACGGCCAGTGGCTCGTCGGCACAGGCGCGACGAAGATGCTGCCCGAAGTGCTCAAGAGCGGCCAGCGCATGGTGCTGCCCGCCGACCCCAACGCTTCGGCGCTGATGCCGCTTGACGGGAGCCGCGCGGGCTCGCTGCGTGTGGACGTGGTGTTTCCGGTGCTCCACGGCACGTTCGGGGAAGACGGCACCATCCAGGGTCTGCTGGAGTTGGCCGGATTGCCCTACGTCGGAGCGGGCGTGCTCGGTTCAGCCATCGGCATGGACAAGGACGTCCAGAAGCGCCTTTGCAAGGAAGCGAAGATTCCGGTAGTTCCGTGGATTGCCGTGACGCGGCACGACTGGGAGCGCGGCCCGGCGAAGGTTCGCCGCGAGGTGGAAAAGAAATTCCGCTACCCGGTGTTCGTCAAGCCGGCCACGCTCGGTTCTTCCGTGGGGATGACGAAAGTGCACACCGCCGAGGAGTTCGGTCCGGCACTCGACCTGGCCGCCGAGTTCGCCCAGAAAATCATGGTCGAGCGGGCCATCCGGGGGCGGGAAATCGAAGTCTCCGTGCTGGGCAACGACGACCCGCGCGCGTCGGTCCCCGGCGAGATCATGCCGCACCGCGAATTCTACGACTACACAGCCAAGTATCTGGAGGAGGGCACACGAACCGACATTCCCGCGAAACTCTCCGCCGCACAGACGCAGCGCTTCCAGGAGTACGCCGTTCGCGCGTTTCGCGTGCTGGAGCTGGGCGGCATGGCGCGCGTGGATTTCTTCCTCGAACAGCGCAGCCGCAAAATCTATCTCAACGAGGTCAACACCATCCCCGGCTTCACTTCCATCAGCATGTACCCGAAGATGTGGGAAGCGAGCGGCGTCAGTTACCGCGAGCTGGTGGACCGCCTCATCGAGCTGGCCCTCGAGCAGCACAAAGAAAAGTCCCGCACCAAATACGCCATCGAGCTTCCGCCCGGCGCCGGCGGCGCGCTGGATGGGTAGGCTCTCCCCTCCCCCTTGGATCGAGACAGTTCCGGAAGAACCGCCGTCCTGCGGGGCGAATTGCCGCAGTCTGACGCACCCGGGCCGTCCGGAACGAAAGTTTCTTCGAGCCGGTGTGTACAGAAATTGTACGGCTTTCAGGTTAGACTAAAGGATTCGCGCCTGCGGGTTACGAGGCTCGGATGAGGCTGGAATGAATATCTCCCGTTTCTTCATGTTTCTCGGAGCCGTGTTCCTGGTCGCCCTGGTGCTGTACATCGTCACCGTACCGAAAGGCTCCGACATCCCGCTGACCGGCGTGGTGGATGGCAACGAAGTTATCGTGAGCGCGAAAATCACCGGCCGGATCGAGCGCCTCCTGGTGGGGGAAGGCGCCGAGGTCAAAGCGGGGCAGCTCGTTGCCGAACTGGACAGCGCGGAACTCGCGGCACAACGCGATTCCACCGCCGCCAGCATCCGCAGCCTGGAAGCCCAGGTCACGCAGGCGCACCGGACCGAAGGCTGGACCGACGAACAGACGGGAGCCGACCTGACTCGCGTCGAGGCCACGCTCACCGCGACGAAAGCCCAGCTGGAATCCGCGCACGCGGACCTGCTCAAGAACGAACAGGACTATAAGCGTGCCGTGGGGTTGGTGCAGGGCGGCGTATCTCCGGTGCAGGACCGCGACCACGCCGAGGCGGCGCTCAAGTCTTCGCAAGCCACAGTGAAATCGCTCGAGGACCAGGTACGAGCGCAGGCTGCGGCTCTCGATGTGGCGCGCGCGAACCGCAAGCAGGTGGAGGTGCAGCAGAGCGCCGTGGCGTCCACACGGGCGCTGCTGCAGCAGGCCCGCGCGGCAAAAGACGAAGCGGAGACTCGGCTCAGCTACACGAAAATCTATGCCCCGCTGGACGGGATCGTTTCCGTGCGCGTGGCGCGGCAGGGCGAAGTCGTCCAGCCGGGCGCGCCCATCATCACGATCATTGATGTGGATCATCTGTGGGCGCGCGCCGACGTCGAAGAGTCCTACATTGACCTGATTCAATTCGGCCAGGTGCTGCGGGTGCGCTTGCCGTCGGGAGACGTCATCGAAGGCAAGGTATTCTTCAAGGGCGTCGAGTCGGACTTCGCCACGCAGCGCGACGTCAGCAGAACCAAGCGCGACGTCAAATCCTTTGCGATCAAAGTTTCCCTGCCTAACCCCGGCCGCCGGTTGTTTGCGGGGATGACGGCCACCGTCCTTCTGCCGCCTCCGCCGAAGAAGGGCTGGTTCTCGCGCTGAAAGAACGCTCTTCCATGAATGCCCCTGCGAACGCAACGACAAACGCGATTGAAGTCGAGCACCTGACCAAACGCTTCGGCGAACTGGTGGCCGTGAACGAGATCAGTTTCACGGTGAGCGCCGGCGAGATCTTCGGCTTGCTGGGGCCGAACGGCGCCGGCAAAACAACGCTGATCCGCCTGCTGACCACGCTGACGCCGGCGACCTCCGGCACGGCGCGCATCGCCGGACACGACATCAATACCGACGCCGACGGCGTGCGCCACGCCATCGGGGTCATCCCCCAGGCGCTCACCTCCGACCCGGAGCTGACCGCGCGCGAAAACCTGACGATTCATGCCAAGCTCTACGGCGTGCCCGCGGCGCGGCGCGGACCGCTCGCCGATGAACTGCTTGCCTCGGTGGACCTCGAGAAATTCGCGGGCCAGCTGGTGCGGAATTTCTCCGGCGGCATGCGGCGCCGTCTGGAAATCGCGCGCGGACTGGTGCACTCGCCGAAGATTTTGTTTCTCGACGAGCCCACCACGGGCCTGGACCCGGTGTCCCGCTCGAACGTTTGGGAAATGATCGCCAAGCTGAAGCAGCAGGCCGACCTGACCATCCTCCTGACGACGCATTATATGGACGAGGCCGACAAGCTGTGCGATCGCATTGCCATCGTGGACCACGGAAAACTCGCCGCCCTGGACACGCCGACGCAGCTGAAAGACAGCGTTCCCGGCACAGACGTGGTCGAAGCCGAATTCACCGGCGCGCCCGCTAATTGGGTGGAGCAGTTGCGGGGCCTCGCGCACGTTGCCGACGTCAAGGAGCAGGATGGCGCCGTGCACATCGCTTCGCACAGCGGCCCGGACACCGTCGGCGCGTTGATGGAGTTGGCGAAGGCCAGGCGCGTGACGGTGAAGAAGGTGACCGTGCAGAGCACCACCCTGGACGATGTGTTTCTGCACTATACCGGCCGCCAGTTGCGCGATGCCGCGCACGCCGGATTGCTGTACGACGTGAGCCATTTATATAAGTGAACGCATGTCCTTTGGCCTGAATTTCGAGCGCATCTCCGCCATCATCGAGCGCGACATGCGCAAGTTTTTCCGCAGCCCCGCGCTGATGGTCAGCTCGATGGTCTTTCCGCTGATGCAGCTCATCGTGCTGGGCTACGCGTTTGGCGGAAAGATCAAAGGCATCACCATCGCCCTGGTGGATGAGGACCGCTCCAGCCAGTCGCGCATTGTTCGCGAACGCTTCAATGCCATTGCCGCCGGCCCGCAGACCTTCCACACCGTCGAATACGATTCGCTTCCCAACGCCGTCCTGGACCTGCGCGCGGGTTTCGTCCGCGCCGTCGTGCACATTCCGCACGATTACTCGCGCCGCGTCCTGCACCAGGATCGCCCGCGCATCGCATTTATCGAAGACAACACCGACAATTTCGTCTCCAGCGGCTTGCTCGAGCGCGTCCAGCAGATTCAGGCCGACCTGAACGCGCCGGTCACCAAGCCGCGCCTGGCCGGCGCCATAGATTTGCAGGTCGTCGAGGTCTATCCCTACATCGAGTACATCAAGTATCTGCTCGCGGGCTCGGTCTCGATTGCCATCTTCGTGGTGGCCATGATCGGCGGCGGCATCGTGTTTATTGACGACAAGGCGCGGGGCCTGCACGAGGGCTATCTGGTCACGCCGATCCACAAAGCCGAGCTGATCCTCGGACTGAACTTCGCTGGTGCCATCAAGGGGCTGATGTCCGGTCTGACCATCACCATCATCGGCGGGCTGATCGCGGGGATTGACCGCATCTGGGACCCGGTGCGGCTGTTCTACCTGGTGATCGTGCTGGCGGTCGCCTCGCTGGCCATGATCAGCTTCATGTTTCTGGTGATGGTAAGGGTGAACGATCCGCTGGTGCCGCGCGCAATCTTCGGCGTGCTCAACACCCTGCTGTTTTTTCCTTCCGGAGCAATCTATCCCACCGCGGGATTTCCCGCGTGGCTCAAGTGGATTTCCGTCGTTGACCCGTTCACCTACGTGGTGCACGCCTTGAAAAATCTCCTGCTTAAAAATACCGGCTTCGAGGGGATATACTTGGATGTCCTGGTATTGTTCGGATTTTCCGTGGTGCTGATCAGCGCCTGCATTGCGCTGTTCAAGCGGCAGATTTGACGGCCGGCGATCGTTCCAGCAGCGAGGTTTTGTTCCGCGGGTCTTTTTCTTACCGGCTGCGGGAAAGGAACATCCTTGGGAATCCTTGATTCCAATGTGGAAGAACCGAAATCAAAGCTCCGGCGCTACGTCATCACGGTCATTGCGCTTATCCTGATCATCAGCAGCTACCTTTGGTATTGGTACGGTTTCCGTTTCCATTCCGAAAAACAGGCCGCCGCGCGGTTCTTCGACGCGCTTGTTGCCGGCGACACCGCGCGCGCCTATCAACTCTGGAAGCCCAATCCAAATTATGCGATGAAGGATTTTCTCGACGACTGGGGGCCCGCAGGTTATTGGGGCCCGGTGAAGAGCTACCACATTGAAACCGCCGCCGCGCCCAAGCGCTCCGGGAGCGGGGTTATCGTAGTGGTTGAGGTCAGCCCGCTTGCGCCCTTCCCCGATGACAATGATGCCGCCAAGAACCGCCGCACCAAAGAAGTCCGCATCTGGGTGGAAACCAAAGACAAATCCCTCAGCTTCCCGCCGTAGCTCTTGTCCTCCTTGTGAGCATTATTCCGGCGCAATCGTTGCTTCGTCGGGGAGCATCACGGGGATGTCGTCTTTGATCGGGTAAACCCGCCGGCAGGTGGCGCACTTCAGTCCGGCGCGATCAGGGGTCATGCGCACCGGCGTCTTGCAAAGCGGGCAAACCAGAATGTCGAGAAGCTCCTGGCTGACGGCCATGTGGCCCTCCGCAGGACTGTTTCCTACGCACTCTAGCAGACGCGCTTCGCCGCAGGCAACGTCACAGCCCTTTGCTGCGGCGAAATTCGCGGACGACCTCCGCGGCGTCGCGGTGCTCGCCGTCCACGGCGTAATTCATACGCCGCATGTCGCCCTCGGACACGCGCCCGGCAAGGTCGGCGAGCGCAGCGCGCAGCGCGGGAACGCGTTCGAGCGCGGCGCGGCGCACGATCGGCACGGCATCGTAGGGCGGGAAGTAATGCCGGTCGTCTTCGAGCGCCACAAGATCGAACGCCTCAATCAATCCGTCGGTGGCATTCCCGGCGACGATATCCACCTGGTGTTCCTTGAGCGCGCGGTAAATCAGACCCAGATCCCTCACGTGCGGCTCGCCGGCAAACCGCAGATGGTAAGTCTCCGCCCATCCCCGGTAGCCGTCGGGGCGCTCGAGGAATTCGTACCCCACGCCGACGCGCCAGCGCGGCGCAATGGCCGCAATGTCGGATATGGTGCGCAAATGTTCGCGGCGGGCGTCTTCGCCGCGCACCACCATCGCAAAGGTGTTGTTGAAGCCGAGCGGCTCGGTCACTTCGAGGCCAAACCGCTCGGCGTATCCGGCCTTCACCCGGCCATACACCGCGGCCGAATCGCCTCCGGGCTTTTCACCGAGCACCGCGGTCAGCGCCGTTCCCGTATATTCGGGGTACAGGTCAATTTGCCCCGCGCGCAAGGCCTGATGACACACCAGCGTGCCGCCAAGATTCACTTTGCTTTCGACGGCGATGCCGGTGCGCGCCTGGATGTGCTGGGAGAGAAGCTCGGCGAGGACGATCTGCTCCGTAAAATTCTTCGAGCCGATAACCAGGCGCGGCTTTCCACCGCCGTGGCACCCGGCAAGAATCGCGCACAGACAGACGAAGATTCCCGCGGCGCGGCGCCTCATCTCATCTCGCCGCCAAACGCCGCTCGGCCCAGCCCAGGCTCGCGTCGGCGAGAATCGCCAGCAGCGCCGCCGGGATGGCCCCCGCCAGAATCACCTGATCATTCACCATGGAAACGCCGCGAAAGATGAACGTGCCGAGCCCGCCCGCGCCGATGGCTGCGGCAATGGTGGCGACGCCGATGGTAATGACGGTGGCAACGCGGAGGCCCGCGAGAATTACGCTGAAAGAAAGCGGCAGCTCGACTTGCCAGAGAAGCTGCCGCGCCGTCATGCCCATCCCGCGCGCGGCTTCAATCACGGCCGGGTCCACGCCGGTGATCCCTGCATAGGTATTGCGCAGAATGGGCAGGAGCGCGTAGAGCACCAGCGCGACAATGGCGGTGCGCCGGCCGATCCCTCCAATGAACGGCACCGGAATCAGAAATCCGAACAGCGCCAGGCTCGGCACCGTCTGCATTACGTTCGCCAGACCCAGCACCGGCGCGCGCAGCGTTCGGTGACGCGTCAAGGTGATTCCCAGAGGGATGGCGATGAGCGTCGCAATGCCCATGGCGGTGGCGACGAGCAGGATATGCTCGAGTGTCACCTGAAAGACTTCGCCGCGATGGCGGAGCAGGAACTCGAGATGGTTCATGAAGCACCTCGGACAAAGGTTCTTGTGTCCCGTTGCGAGTGATTCAGTGCGCCCCCGATCCACCGGGCCCTTGCAAGGATGATACGAATGCCTGCACCTCGGGCTCGGGCGAACGAAGGAATTCCGCCGGCACTCGCACGGCGACCAATTTCCCTTCCGCCAGCAGCGCAATGCGCGTGCCGAGCAGCAGCGCTTCCCGAACGTCGTGCGTGACAAAGACAATGGTCTTCCCCAGCCGCTGCGCCAGCCCGCGGAACTCCCCCTGCAGCTCCGCGCGCGTTACCGGATCGAGCGCGCCAAACGGCTCGTCCATCAAAAGAATGGGCGGATCGGCAGCCAGCGCTCGAGCCACTCCCACGCGTTGCCGCTGGCCGCCGGACAGCTCGCGCGGCTTGCGCGCCGCAAACTCGCGCGGCTCGAGCCCCACCAGGGCCAGCATTTCCTCGACGCGCGCGCGAATCTTCTCCGCCGGCCAGCCCTCGAGCTTCGGCACCAGGCCCACGTTGCGCGCAACCGTCAGGTGCGGAAATAGCCCCGCTTCCTGGATCACGTAGCCAATGCCGCGCCGCAAATGGATGGGGTCCCACTCGGTTGTCGGGCGATTCTCCACCAAAACTGCGCCTTCACTGGGCTCCAGCAGGCGGTTGATCAGTTTCAGCGTGGTGGTCTTCCCCGAACCGCTGCGTCCGAGCAACACGAGCGTCTCGCCGCGCTCGATTCGCAGATTCAGGCCGGCAACCAGCGGGCGCCCGCCGTTCGCGCGGTACCACACGCCCCGGCACTCAATCGCGGCCCGCCCGCCCCCCGGAGTTTCGCCCGCCGTCATGGCCGCCATTTCATTTGACATTTGTTACCTTTGCGGTTAAACAGGGGTCTCCCCGCGACCCTTTCAGCCAATTCGGTGAAACCTCAGCGCGCCTGGATCATCTAACTCGGGGGTGAAACTCGTCATGGCAGCGCCAGCCACTTTCGACACACGCCGCATGGAACTGCAATGCCGCGTGGCCGAAGCTCGCTCGCAAACCGATGAGCTATTCGGCATTGTCCGGCCCGAAGCCATTTACGACCGGCCCATTCCCGAGCGCCACCGGATTATTTTTTATCTGGGCCACCTGGAAACCTTCGACTGGAATCTCCTCGCGCAGCGCGTGTTTGGCCTGGCGGGCTTTCATCCCGCGTTCGACCGGCTGTTTGCCTTCGGCATCGACCCGGTAGGTGGAGGCCTGCCCGACGATCAACCCCGCGACTGGCCGGCTCGCGCCGAGATTGAAGCGTACAACAATCGCTTGCGCGAAACACTCGACGTGGCAATCGAGCAATGGTCGCACGCGCCTTCGAGCGGCCATCCGCAAACCAGCCTGCTGCTTGAGGTCGCCATCGAACACCGCCTGATGCACGCCGAAACCCTCGCCTACATGCTGCATCAGCTTCCCCCGGAACGCAAAGTGGACCAGCCGGACCGGCACGCTCCGCCGGTGCGCCGCATTCGGCCCAACACGGTTCAGGTCCCCGGAGGCCCGGCCACGCTCGGCTTGCGCCGCACGCCCGGCGCCTTCGGCTGGGACAATGAATTTGAAGCGCACACCGTGGACGTCCCGGCCTTTGGCATGGATGCATTCCCTGTGACCAATGGGGAATTCCTGAAGTTCGTTCAGTCCGGCGGCTACCAGAATCGTTCGCTCTGGCGGGATGACGATTGGACTTGGATAGAGGCACGCCAGATTCAGCACCCGGTGTTTTGGTTACGCAACGGAAATCTCTGGATGGTTCGCGGAATGTTCGCCGAAATCCGGCTGCCGCTGGATTGGCCCGTCTATGTGAGTCACGCCGAAGCATCCGCCTACGCGCGCTGGCTCGGCAAGTCGCTGCCCACCGAAGCGCAGTTTCACCGCGCAGCCTACGGCGCCACGGACGGCCGCGAACGCAGTTATCCCTGGGGCGAAGAGCCGCCCGCGGCGCATCACGGCAATTTCGATTTTCAACGATGGGACCCCGCCCCGGTCGGCGCGCACCCTGCCGGCGCCAGCGCGTTTGGCGTCGAAGACCTCCTGGGCAACGGCTGGGAATGGACGCGCACGGTGTTTCAGCCCTTCGAGGGATTCCGTCCGTTTGCGTTTTATCCCGGCTACTCCGCAGACTTTTTCGACGGCCAGCATTTTGTGATGAAAGGCGGCTCGGCGCGCACCGCCGCGTGCATGCTGCGCCGGTCGTTTCGCAACTGGTTCCAGCCGCATTACCGGTACGCATACGCCGGATTTCGCTGCGTTCAGGAATAACTAGCCCGCCCGGGGAGACCCCATGCTCACGCAAACCATCGCACAATACTCCGCGTCGGAAATAGGGACGGAAGTCCGCGCGGGCCTCACCAAAGCCGGGCAAAAGGAATTGCCCTCAAAATACTTGTATGACGAAGTGGGCTCGGCGCTCTTCGAGGCCATCAGCGTAATTCCCGAGTACGGGCTGACGCGCGCCGACGAGCGTTTGTTGCAGAAATTCGCCGGTAAAATCGTTGGGCATCTGCCGTCCCCGGTGCTGGTGGCCGAGCTCGGCAGCGGCAGCGGCAAGAAGACCCGCTGGATTCTGGAAGCGCTTTCGAGCCGCCAGCGCACTTTTTACTACCCCATCGAGATCTCACCGACGGCGCTGGCGCAGTGCAAGAAGGAGCTCGGGCAGATCGATCTCGTCAGTGTCGTGGGCTACGAGCGCCCCTACCTCGACGGATTGCTGGCCGTTGCCGCGCGCCGCCTGCCGCGCGAACGGCTGCTCGTCCTCTTTCTCGGCAGCACCGTCGGCAACTTCGACCGCGATGCCGGCGAAGAATTCCTCAGCGAAGTTCGCCGGATTCTTGCGCCCGGCGACGCGCTGTTGCTGAGCTCCGATCTGGTGAAGCCCGTGCCGCAATTGCTGGCGGCCTATGATGACCCTGCCGGCGTCACTGCGGCGTTCAACCTCAATCTGCTGGCGCGCCTCAACCGCGAGCTGGGCGCGAACTTCGTGATTTCGCAGTTTCGCCATGAAGCCCGCTGGAACGCGGCCGAGCGCCGCATCGAAATGCATTTGCGCTCCTTGCGCGACCAAACCGTCCGAGTCGCCGGCGCGGGGTTTTCTGTGCGCCTCACCAAAGAAGAAACCATTTGGACGGAAAGCTCGCACAAGTACTTCGCCGAGGAAATCGCCGAAGGCGCCGCGCGCATCGGTTTCTGCTGCGAAGCGCAATGGGTTGACGAGGAGTGGCCCTTCGCTCAGAGCTTGCTGATTGCTGAATAGCCTCTAGAGCGATTCCGCGCGGAGAATGAGCCGCGCGCTCCAGGGCTTTCGCGGTTCGAGGGTCACGGGCCAAACGGTCAGAATCTGCGAGCCCTGGTAGACGCGTTCAAACCCTTCCTCGGATTCAGAAACGGTTTCAATCGGAGCAATCCAGAATTCCTGGGCGTTCGGCGACGCCAGCGTCACGCGCAATTTCTGCCAGCCGTCCACCAGACGCAACTCCGAAGCAGCAGCAGCGGCGCTCCAGTCGAGTGGATGACGCTCCCCGCCGGATTCGATGTAGCGGTCCGGTTCCATCGGCGCGAGAAGGTTGACGACTACCTCAATTCCGGCAGTGAATCTGCCGGGCGCGCCACCCCCGGCAGCCAGCGCAACCTCGCAAGAAACTTCAAAGCCGCGCTCGATGGGAGAAAAAGTGAAGGTCTTGCTCGCGCGTAGCGCGGCCTCCGAGGCCTGCGGCGCCCCCGGTGAACTGAGCCGCCCTTCCTTTGCCAATTCGAGTCTTCCCGGTGACGCCGAAACCACTTCGTACGCGCCGCCCGCAAACTCCGCACTTTCCTCCAGCCGCAGCGCTTCGTAATCCGCATGGGTCTTCTCCGCGGGAAACAGCAGCAAACGGAAGGCGTGGCGCGCCCAGCGGTCGTACCGCAAATGCCGCTCGAGGCCTTTTTCTTTCACGCGGGTCTGTTCGTGAATTGAAGCAACCCCGCCGGGCGACGCGCTGCCGGCTTCGTGCAGCCGGTCATGGTAGGCCTCGGGCCGCCGCTGGATGGAATTCACTAACGCGGCGTTGCAGGGGCGGAAGTCGAGCGCGGCCAGCGTTCCTCCGTCGGAGGGCTTCCCCAGCGCCGCGTAAGCTGGCGCGGTACAATAAAGTTCCTCGGCGCCATCCGCGTCAAAGTCCAGCCGTTCGATTTGAGACGCGGCCGCGTAGCCCTGCGCAACTCCATCGGCGACCGTTTCCGCCCGAATCAGCAACTTCCACAGCTCGGTGCGAAGATGCGGCGCGTACAGTCCCCCGAAAATGCCGTGCCAGTAGGCGTCGTTGCATTGCGCGCGGAGCAGAAGCCTTCTGGCCCCGGCAAGTTTCCGCCGCACGGACGGGCTGCGGCGGCTGTGGCGCAGGGCCTGCAATTTCCGCGAAACGCACAGCATTTTCTTGTGCAGAAGATTCGACTCGGCATACTTGGTGAAAAACCCCCGCCACGCCCCGCCGTGAAGAAACCCCTCGACCTCGGGCCGCGCCGCGAATTCCTGCCGGACGGCGTGATAGCGCCGGCGCACGCGCGTCGGCAGAACCCACTCCATCATTTCCGAGTAAGAAGCCGCAGGAAGATCGGCGCGCCCGAGTGGCCGATTCGCGGCAAGGTATTCCTGCGGCGGAGTCGTCGCGAGCCAATCCGCGTTTTCCTCGACCGCGCTGAAGAAGTGTTCGAGCCATTTGTTACCGTAGCAGTGCTCGAAGGTTCCCGGCCAGACCCCGAATTTTTCGCAGTCGTCCCCCATCGCGGCCATCCCGCCGGGAGCGGCCGCCGCAGACTCACGCAGGAAGCCAATCGTCTCCTCCACGGTGCGAAACGGAATCAGGTAGCGCAGCGGCTTGAGCCCCGGAAACAACACGACGCTCTTCCCGGCATCCTCCGCGACGTACGTGCCGAACAGTTGCCCGGGCTCGAACCCCGCGGAAAGAAAATGAATATCATCCACAAGCGTGTAGCCAATTCCTGCGCGCGCCAGCACCGAAGGAAGTTGCGGCTCCCAGACGCGCTCGGCCAGCCACGCTCCGGCGGGCGGCTGGCCAAAATGTCTTTCGAGATAGTCCGTCATGAGCCGCATCTGTTCCTGCTGGTCTTCGGGCGGAATGGAGATAAGGACGGGCTCGTAGTGGCCGCCGCCCATGAGCTCCGTCTGCCCGCGCCCCGCAAGTTCCCGCAGCAGCTCGAAAAACTCGGGATGGTTTCGCTCGATCCATTCCAGCAGCGGCCCGGAGTAATGCAGCCCCAGGCGCACGGCGGGATGCCGCTTCAGGTGCTCCGCAAACGGCAAATAAGATTGCTGGTAGGCGCGCTCCAGCACTTCCTCGAAATTGCCTTCGGGTTGATGCGCGTGGATCAGCAGTACAAGATGAAATTTAGGTGGCACCCGGCCTCGCTCGCGCGTGAAGCAACATCATAGCGCGTCCCGGCGCCGCCAGCGCCCGCGTCTGCTATGATGCCGGCTTCGCCCGGTTGAGTTCAATTTTTGGACGGAGCGCATGGCGCGGTCTTCAAGAGCAGATGAAAAAAGGAAGTTCCAGGAAGGCTTCGAGCGCTTCAATCGAGGGCAATTCTTCGAGGCCCACGAATCCTGGGAAGAAATCTGGCTGCACGCGCCCAAACACGAGAAGCCTTTCTTGCAGGGCATCATCCAGGTTGCCGCCGCTTTTCATCATTACCAGCGCAGCAACTCCGAAGGGTGTGAATCCCTGCTCGCCGAAGGTCTCCTCAAGCTGGAGCGCTGCTCAGCCTCCCACGGGGGTCTTGCCGTGGAACCGCTGCGCTCTTCGGTCCGCTGGTGGCTCGCCGAGCTGCGCGCGGGCCGCACCCCGGCTGCCAAGCACATCCCTCGCTTAGAACGCGCCAAGCCCGCCGGGACCGGTTGACACGGCTGCCCGTCTGTGAAACCCTATCATTTTGGTAGGCTTTCCAACCCTATGAGAATCAGCGCTAAAGGCGAGTATGCCGCGAAAGCGGTGCTCTATCTCAGCCTGAAATACCCGGTCGTAGTGACGATTCAGGAAGTGGCCCGGCGCCACAGCATTCCCCTGAAATACCTCGAACACATCCTGCTCGAGCTGAAAAAGGCCGGCGTCCTGGAGAGCCGCCGGGGCGTCCGGGGCGGCTATACTCTGGCTCGGCACCCGGAAAAGATTTCCGTGGGCGAGGTGCTGCGCGTCGTGGACGGCCAGTTTTCCCAATCCAGTTGCATCGAGACGGACCAGGCGCATCCGTATGCCTGCCCGGAAAGCGACTCGTGCGGCCTCAAGCAGCTCTGGCAGGAGGTCCAGGGCGCGGTGGAGCACATCCTCTTCGAAACCTCGTTTGACGACATCCGCAAGCGCACACTCGCCGGCGCGGCCCGCCATAGCAGCGTTGCCGCGCTCGAAGCCTAACCAGGAGCTCGCTGAAAAAACAAGAATGCGGCGAGCCCGCAGGCTTGCCGCATTCCCAATCAGCCGGTTTGCCGCCCGGCGCGCTACTTCTTCTTGGTGTACCAGTCGGCGTTGATCGCCGTGAAATTCGCCCACTTTTCCGGCAAATCCTCGAGCGCGAAAATCGCCGTCACCGGGCACACCGGAACGCACGCGCCGCAGTCTATGCATTCCACCGGGCTGATGTAGAGCATGGTTTCTTTTTCAAAATCCGCTTCGTCTTTCCGGGGGTGGATGCAGTCCACCGGGCAAACGTCCACACAGGCTGTATCCTTTGTTCCGATGCAGGGCTCAGCAATTACGTAGGCCATCAAACTTCTCCTTGGTTCATTGTACCGCGCTTCAGCGCGCTGGAAAACCCGGCGTGCAGCAAAGAAATGTTCTTATACCATTTTCCGACTCTGCGCACAAGCCGTCTTCCCCGCTCTCATTGTACTCCTCCGCGCCCCGGCTCACCACCTTCGGCAGCGCCCGTCGAAAGGAGTGGCGGGGCGAGACATTTGAAGTCCGGCCCCTTCGCGGCTAGAATGCATGTGTGATCCGGCCCTGAAGGAGTTTGTCATCATGCGCAAGGTTTCTATCGTCCTCGCTTTTTGTGCCATTGCCGCAGCGCTCGGTTTTTGGAGAGCTGCCTCACAGAATTCCGCGCCGGCCGCGCAGGTTACTGTCGGGAGCAAAGTCGGCGATCTGCCTTTCACGACGCTCGAGGGAAAGCCGGCTTCGCTCTATCACTTTGCCGGCCAGCACGGCACCCTGCTGATCTTTGTCGCGACACGCTGCCCCGTCTCCAACGATTACAACCAGCGAATGGCGGAGTTGGCCCGCGACTACACGGCGCGGGGCTTCGCCGTGATCGGCGTAAATGCCAATCGCAATGAGCCGCCCGAGGAAGTCGCGCAGCACGCCGCGGAAAAAGGGCTTGGCTTCACCATCCTCAAGGATCTCGACGACCGCGTCGCCGATCTCTTCGGGGCGTCGGTGACGCCTGAAGCGTTCTTGTTCGACACCTCCTGGACGCTGCGCTATCACGGGCGCATTGACGACAGCCGCAATCCCGCCAACATCACCACGCGCGACTTGCGCGCAGCGCTCGACGCCGTCGCCGAGGGGAAGCCCGCGCCCGTCGCGGAAACCAAAGCTTTCGGCTGCACCATCAAACGCCTGCCCCGCTCGTAAGAATCCGGCGTGGGCATCCAAAGGAACGATTCCATGCTGACTTTTCGCACGGCTGCGCTGCCGCGAGTGGTTTGGTCCGGCGCAATTCTTGCGCTGCTTGCGGGCACTATTGGGCGACCCTCGCTTGCACAGGAAAAACCGAAGTCTTCTCCCAAGTCCTCTCCCGCGGCTAAGCCCTCGTCAACCAAGCCCGTTGCCGATCCGGCTCTGATTGATCAGCAGGGCTACCAGGACATTCTCGGGAAGTATCGCGGCAAGCCTTTGCTCATCAATTTCTGGGCCACCTGGTGCGAGCCCTGCCGCGATGAATACCCCATGCTCAACGAACTGGCAAAAAAATATGCGCCGCAGGGATTAAGGGTGGTGGGCATCAGCCTCGACAGTGATGGCGAAATGATTCTGGTCCGGCGATTCCTGGCGCGCAATCAGCCCGTCTTCCCCAACTTTCGAAAGCGCCCCGGCAAAGAAGAGCAATTCATCAACGCCATCTACCCGAAATGGACCGGTGCGATTCCCGCATCGTTTTTCTATGCGCCCGATGGGCGGCTGATGGGCCAGATTATCGGAGAAAGCACGCGCGACAACTACGAGGCGGCGATCCGCACGCTGCTGGCCTCGGGCGCCATGGATACTCCGGGGACGCCGTCCGGAAACATGCCGGGCCACGAATAACTTAGGCTGGCGTCTGGAGTCCATGATTTTGATTGCGGACGGGCCGGTGGGGTGTATACTGCCCTGGTTCGGAATGCCAAATTGGAAATCTTGGTTGATTCAATAACTTGCTCCGGGAGATAGGTTTGGCTCTCGCGTGGGGCGTGCGGGATTGACCCGCCTGCTCATCTGCGCGAATGTGCCCGCATTCGCGCAGACTTCAAAAATATGTGCAGGACAGGAGAAGAACAATGAAACAACCGACTAAAGTGGCGTTCACAGCAGGTGGAATTTTCCTCAGCGTGTTGGCGGCACTGGCATTCGCCGCGCTGGTAAAGGCGCAGGACGATCAGGGAGAAGTAGAAAAGGTTCTGGTTCTGACGGCGAACGGAATTCCTGGCGGAACGTTGTTCGGACACAGCGGCCAAGCCGGAGTCGTCCACATCTCCGTCGAGGAAGGGCAGACGACCTTAGGGTTTTCGCTCACGGGGCTGACGCCCAACGCGGTCCACAGCGTTTGGCTGAACCTCAACTCCGGCGCCAACCCTTGCGGGGGCGCGGGGCAGCCGGCTTGTCTCGCGCCGTTTGTTTCCTGCGATGGTCCGCAGTGCGTGGCTCTCGACCCCGGAACAGGAACGAACGGGAACAAGATAAACGTCTTTGGCTTCACCCCGGCAGCGGCAGATGATGCGGGGTTCACGGCGGGCAATGGCCTGGACCCGAACGGATTCATCACCGACGCCGACGGCAACGCGAAATTCAGGATCAAATTGAACTACGACATCTTCGCACCCGCCGTCGCGCCCACGGTGCTGCGTCCCCAACAATCCCAGAACCTGGCGGTGGCCTTTGACGCCGCGGGCACAACGTGCTTCTCGTCGCAGGGCGCGGCCTTTCCCGCGCGCGTGGATTCGGCCTACGCGCGCGTTTACAACACTTTGACCGTCGCCAATCTCCCGGCCGTCTCCCCCAGTTACCAGCTCCTCGACGCATCGGGCAAGCCGCTGCTTGTGCGCGCCGGCGTCCGCGCGTTCCAACTGATCGAACACTTCGACCGCCTCACTCACGGACATGTGCCGGGCTTCCATGTCGCGAATCCGGCGGCCAGCAGTTGCGGCGATTTTGACAACCGGCTGACGGGCAATCTGGCCGACGCTGTCTCGGAGGACTAAAGCGCGAGATTCTGTAGCGGCGGGCCAGACCCGTCGCATGTCGGACTGGGGCGAAGACATAACGCCCCGGCCCGACGAGCAAAGGGACGGCGCCATGAAAGGTAAAGTGGTGGTCGTTCCTGTGCTGGGCCTGCTGCTCGTGGCCGTAATCATTGATCGAACGCCAAGACCTGCCTCGGGACCAGCAGTAGCATCCGGCGTTTCGCCAGCCACAGTCGCTGACCGGGGCGGCACGAAAGAAAACGCGATTGATAGCTCTCAATCATGCTCCGCTCCGGCAATGTGGCTCCCGCATCGCATTTCGGTCCAGAAAGATGGGCAGGAATTCTTCATCAATGTAATCTTCGCCTGAAACGGCTGAGACGCGTCGATAAATCGTGCATCACCTCTTAGGAGTCCAGAATGCTCGACACACACGGAAATCGCCTGACCTATTTCGGGCACAGCACTTTTTCAATCACGACCCCGTCCGGCCAGGTCGCGCTGATCGATCCCTGGGTGGCGACCAACCCCGTCTGTCCCGATTTCCTCAAGAAAGTGCCGAAGCTCGACGCCATCTTTCTCACCCACGGCCACAGCGATCATCTGGGCGACTTGCTCGCCCTCGCCAAGCAGCACCGGCCGCACATCGTGGCAATTTTTGAGGCTTGCCTGTGGATCGGGTCCAAGGGCTTTGAAAAAGAGGCCCGTCCGATGAGCAAGGGTGGGACGCAAAGGGTCGGCGACTTCGAAGTTACCATGACCCACGCCTTCCATTCGAGCGCGATCGAAGACAATGGCGTGCGGGTCTACGCCGGCGAACCTGCAGGTTACGTCATTCGCATGCCCGGCGGCTTCTCTCTATACCACGCCGGCGACACCGCTGTTTTCGGCGACATGAAGCTCATCGGCGAACTCTACCGCCCGGACGTGGCCTGTCTGCCCATCGGCGATCTCTATACCATGGGTCCGCGCGAAGCCGCCTACGCCATACGCTTCCTCGGCGTAAGGCACGTCGTGCCCATGCACTACGCTACGTTCCCGGTCCTCACCGGCACGCCCGAAGCCCTACGTCAGGAAACGCGCGACATCGCCGGCCTCCAAATCCATATCCTCAAGCCCGGCGAAACCCTCGGTTGAAAAGGAGTGCCATGTCGAACGGGTTTGTACGGAAGGACGTCGAAAAATACTTTTACGGCCTGCTGCCGAAGCGCGACGCCGTCGTCGCCGAGATGGAATCCTATGCGCGGCGCCGCGACGTTCCCATCATCGGCCCCGCGGTTGCGCGCATGCTTGTTTTGCTGGTCCAGGTTTCGGGCGCCAGACGGATCTTCGAAATGGGCTCGGCCATCGGTTACTCGACGATCTGGCTGGCGCGCGCGGCCGGGCCCGGGGCCGAGGTATTCTACACCGAC
>WNGG01004946.1_pt1 | contig 25874 bp, 24 predicted proteins | sample 5400661 | NCBI WGS metagenome assembly WNGG01 (sample SAMN13153372, study PRJNA577476) | soil metagenome | isolation source: 100 cm soil or saprolite under Garry oak tree replicate 1 | place: USA:California | collected 2016-06-15
CCAGCTTTCCAGGCTTTTTTTCTGGATCACACCTCTACTGTACAACACCGATGCCCAACTGGAGGGTGAAGCAGCATCGAGACGCGTGAATATGGGGGCATCAGGCTCCTATTGAGGCTCAATGTGCTTGTTCAATGTGGTAGAAAGAAGAGCGTTGATTGAAAGAAGTCTCTTAAAGCACTTGGGAGTTTGACATGACAGCTCGTCCCTATCTACGTACCCACGATCTCGCCCTGGCTGGACACATCAGTGTTCAAGAAAGCAGTTCCACAATTGCAGATGGGCGGGTTCGTATTTGGTAGGGTGGCTCTGTGCCTGCCTTCCACACCTTTACATTAATCCCAAAGAAAATCACTGCTTCCTGGTAAAAATGAAAATCCGGTGTAAACTGCGGGTCGTCTAATTTTTCCCTCCATTCTGTACATTGTTGGTGAAACTGAGCAATACGTTGGTCTAAAACCTCGTATTGTTGTTGCACTTGTTGTTGATTGGCAAGGTCTTCTCTTGCCTCTTTTTCCTGGCGTTCGAGGTCAGCTAAGTCTCTGCCTAAAATTGCTACTGTTTGTTCGCTAAGATTTTTCTTCTTCATTTCTCTCGAAAGGTTCGCCCGCAGGGTTTCCTGTTCTTGTAAAATTTTGTTGAGGTCTTTGATTTTCTTCTGTTGCTGTTTCTTCAGAGGGTTTTCCTTGAGCAACTCCTGTATGGCAGTGTCCACTTCGGAAGGGTCACGGATAAGCTCTTTGATGTACTCAGCTACAGCGTTATCTAGTTGTGTTACAGCAATACAACAGCCTGGGCATCTCCCATTTTTGACAAACGGCTTTGGGCATGTATAGGATAACGCAAGTGGCTGCGTACCTGAACGATGCTTGTCTCGGTGCCGCCTGGGACTAAGAGCACGACCACAGTAAGCACATCGAGCAAACCCGCCCCTTAGCAAACTTTCCTTTGAAGTTCGGTTATTGCGGAGGGCAATTTTTTTGTTTGCGACAACGCGCCTATTTGCTTTCTCCCATAACTCTTTGGTCACAATGGCAGGAATTTTCACAATGATGTGCTCCTCTGGCGGGGTTTCTTTGTAGATTGGCCGTTTGCGGCCTGGCACTCGTACGGGTACCGTTTTCCCATAGCGATACTCGCCATAGTAAGCTGTATCCTTCACTAGTCTGCTGATGTTTACAGGTTGCCAGCGAGGGTCTTCTGTCATTCCTTTGCGCCGTATACCTCTGCCTACAAAGGATGTTGGTATTCCTTTCTCATTGAGGATTTCCGCTATTTTGCGTAAAGAAACACCGTCGGCTGCTAACTCAAAAATGAACTGCACTACTTTGACTTCTGTCCACTTGGTACCGTTTGGCTCCTCATAAATGACATCCAGGTTCAATTCGTAGCCGATAATCGTACCTTTGTCATTCCTGACATATTTGTACCCGTAGCGTTGGAGTCCGCATCCAACCACTTGTGGTTGGATGCCCTCTTCAGGATTGCCAAGTGCTTTTTCGCGTCGTCCGTTTGTCGTTCGGCGAACCATATCGAGGATTTCTTCTTCTGCCTTGAGTCCCTTATGCAGTCGCGCCGTCAGTCCTGCAAAGCTATCATCATCAGAGTGGTCAGACGGTTCAGTCGTGAGAATGTGAATGCCAAAATCTCGTAACTGCATGCGGTAGAGTTCGCGTGCTACGGCTTTTCTTCCTAGTCCCCTATCCAAGACATCCATGCATAACACGTCAAATTCTTTTCGCTCTGCCATACGAAGAATGCGGTCAAGCACCTCACGATATTGGTAATCCAACCCCGTGTACGTGTCTCGAATGACATCAATAACATGGAGCATAATTGGCTCTATAATGACTTGTCTCACATTTCTTTCTTGCGCCGCAGGAGAAAATTTTTTCGCCTGCAAGCCTGTTGAAACTCTGGTGAGGATAAGCGCCCGCAATCCTCTGTACTTTTCATACTCTGACTGATATACCATGATTGCCCTACTCCTTTTGAGAAGTATCCTAACGTCAAAACTTCAGAAAACGCGCTACAGGGTGATTAAGAGAAATATAACATACGTTCCAATATTTCGCCAGAGTTTAGGACGTATTTTCAACGACAAACAAAAAATTGATGTGTGCTGAGTCAACAGGAAAGTTGCCATTCTTCCCTAACTGGAAAGTTACATGTTCTACACCGTTGAGATGAGAAAGGATTGCTCCTGCCTGCTGTCTGGTTTTCCCTGCTAATTGTTGGCGTAAGGTGGTAAGCTCTTGTGATCTGAATTCATAGATCATCCGTCCCTGGAATGTGCCAGCAAAGACAAGCTTTCCCTGCTGCATATCAGTTTTCAGAGGAGAATTGAGGGTATATGATGAAAGGATGTAGTCTTTCCCTATAGTTCGTCCTGCCTGCTGCGCTAATGCCTGTTGGACTTTGGCTTGAAAGTCACTCTTGGTATATGCTCCCGCCATACAAGACTCACTCACCATTACTGTTACTTTGGTCGCTTCATCGCCAACATTTCGATCTGGTGAGACTTTTTGAGAACACTGGTTGGGGGTGAGGGTTTCGCCTGGCTGTACTTGCTTTTGCAACATTACCTGTATGCTCTCTGTGAGATGTGGAAGTATTGTAGAGACAACGGAATGAATATCGAGCTTTGTCACCATTGTATAGTTTCGCTCGTCTGCTCCACCGGAAAATGAGCTACTCAGCACTAAAATCCCTGCTCTACAACAGAGTCCATGGATTGCTCCTGCTGCACTATTGCCCTCTTGCCCATAATTTTGCGCTGTTGCGGAAACTGTCGCCTGGCCGTTCACGGCATATGTCCCTGCTGGTATCGTCACATCACTGTCTGTTAGAAATAACTCTCCGTTTGAAGCTGTCAATAACGTTCCGGCCAGAATGGTTTGCTCTTGTGGCAGGGTATTATAAAACGTCACTACTCCATGCGCCTGTGTTGCTGGTTGATGCCCTTTGCCGGTTGCCGGTACGGTTTTACTCTGCGTGAGCGTGAGAGGTGGGAAGATACGGCTTTGGACAGTGGACAAGGTAAGATGCTGCGTAAAACGGTAGCTTTTGGGCACGATAATTATGGTGGTCGTTTCAGTCAGGAGTAGATAATAATGAGCGGAAAAGGCGACAAGCACAATCAGTAAGTGAGCAATAATAAGGAGATATGGCACAAGTTGTAAACGCATCGGGTAAGACTGCATCACAAGCGGCTGTGTCGCTGTCTGTGTGGTATCGTTGACTGTGCTGTCTACAACCTGGTCTTCTTCCTCTCGCACAATATACAGGTGGATGGTTTCTATTGGCTCTGCCTCTGACATGACGTTCCTCTCTACTTGCCTGGCGGTTGGCTTTGAAAACTTGAGCCGTTGTTAAACATGACTTCCTGAAATGAAGGTGACGTGATAATCATATCCGGCTTGCCATCGCCGTTCACATCTTGGAATGAAAGGATCACAGGGTCAGTAGGATTAATCAGTAACGCAGTTGGCGTGTAGATTTTGGCTGCTTCTGGATGACCGCGCTGTGTTTCAAATATCTCAATATATCCATCCAGGTTCACCGCGACAAAATGGCTGACTCGTCCATAGTGCCCCACAACTGCATCAATCTGAAACGTGCGGGGATTGCCATAGAGCAGATCGTCGCGCTTGTGCTGAAGAAATCCACTCAATAGACTCAACACTGTCCAGCCAACAAGCATAATGCAGAAAATACAACCGAGCCAGAAAAGCCAGTGTTTCCGCTGCTTTGTTGCTGGTTCTGTCTGTACCTGCTGCGGTTTTTGTCTTCCTGGTGGGGGTTCATGGTGAATAATTATTCGCTTGTTTCCTTGCTGAATAACCTGATCTTGGGTTGTGGTGTAGCGGATCGCGCTACTTGATGGACGGACAGGATAGTACGACTCATCGTCTTCTTGATCATCAGGAATAGGTTTATTTGTCGCTGGCGTTCGTGCTGCTGGCGGTAAACTGGCACGCTGCGGAATATAGGTGTGTTTGCCTTTCTGCTCTAGCAATGCTTTCTGCCTTTCTTGACACTGTGGCTCTCATGTGCAATGAATAGGCATGAGAACACGATTTTTCTGACAACGATGAACAGTTCTCGCTTTTCGGCTCTGTCGTCTGCAACACGGCAGAGTCAAATTTTTGGATCTCCTTTACTGCTCGCTACTCCAGCGGCAAAATACTACAAGTACCAGTGTACCCAATTGACTGCCATTTGGTCAAGGTAAATAGCATCCAATTCCTTCTAATGCAAGTTAGTTCAATGTTATTGACGTACCCATAGTTACAAGCTACAATGGGTCAAACACACTCAAGAGGTAAGGTGAGATGAGCGACGATGAGAAGTTGTTAACTGTCGCACAAGTAGCTGACCAACTACAGGTTCATCCTGAGACAGTAAGGGTATGGATACGTACAGGCGAACTTGAAGCTATGGACATAGGTGGCGAATATCGTATTTCTCGTGCTGACCTGAACGATTTTATTCAGCGAAGGAAAACTGGTAAGAAGAAAAAGCCGGACAATTAATTATCTCTCCTCCTGCTTATTTTTATGGTAAAACTGTCCTACTGATTTCTCACCTCTACCTTGATATACCTGTAGAGTGTTGCCCGTGAGATATTCAGCGTCTTGCAAATGTCAGCAATAGCGTTGGTTTTATCATTGTAGAGTTGTTGCGCTATCGCCGCTTGCTTTTGGGTGAGTGCTTTTGGTTGTCCTCCCTTTCTCCCTCTGGCTCGTGCTGCAAGAAGGCCTGCCTGGGTTCGCTCTCGAATGAGATCCCGTTCAAATTCTGCTAATGCGCCAAAGATATGAAAAATGAGTTTCCCGCCGCTTGTTGTGGTGTCAATGCTTTCTGTCAGGCTTTTAAAGCCAATGTGTCGTTTGCTTAATTCTGTGACGGTTTCAATCAGATGCTTCAAGGTTCTTCCGAGCCGATCCAGCCGCCACACGACTAAGGTATCCCCCTCTCGCACATACGCTAATGCGGCGTCTAGTCCTTTTCGCTCGGTGGCTGCGCCACTTGCGGTATCAGTAAAAATTTTACTGCATCCGATTTTCTCAAGCGCGTCTTTTTGCAGATGAAGGGTCTGATCCTGGGTTGAGACTCGTGCATAGCCAATGTTCATACATATTACTGATGAAAATGTCCTTTTACTGATGAAAATGTCCTTTTACTTCAATTTTTTTCTAATCTCGTCAATAGCCCTATTGAGTGCTTTCATGTGTTCGGTTGAGCCTCCCCTATCTGGATGGATATTTCTGACTTTTGCCTTATAGACTGCTTCTGCAACTTCTAAAGAGGCATCAGGTCTAATCTCTAAGATTTCATAGGGATCTCTGCCTTGTGTGGGAGCGGCTAATTGTAAATACGCGCTTTCCAGAACATCACTAATGCCTCGCCGCTCATTGAGTCTCATGGCTTCAATAGCAAGATATAGCACTCGGAGATTATCAACGGCGCGGTTTTGCTTACCCATGATAAGGTTGACGGTTTTCCCATTTTTGTTATAGGTAAGTTTGACTGTCCGGACTTCTTCTTTTTGTGACCACGCTTCGGATCGCGCACCTTTTGGATAGTTGGTTTCCCATTGGTTGACTCCCCACAGCCGCATTTGGTCTTCTAATTCCTGCATGGTTTCATTCCAGGTCTTTTTTGTGGTGAGTGAATAATCGTTCATGCTAGAGTTAGAAGATCGCTAACTGTCCTCTCTTTTTCTGCTCCTGCCTGGTGAAGTGCAAACCCAGGACAGCTTTATACATGACTCTGGCTAAAAGAAACACATTATCAATTTCTGCTTCTTTGGGGACTCGTCCTAACTCGTTTTGGAGAGCAACGGCGATTTTTGCTTTGAGGAGTCGTTTCTTCTGCTCGGTCATATCTTCTTGATTGTCTCAAAACTCATGAGTATTGTCAAGAGGTGAAACGATGATAAAAAGATGGATTGTGAGATAAAAGGTTTATGCTTCTTTGCGATATTTAAAGGAAACAAGAGTAATTGTCTCAATAACGGGGGTTTGTGAGACTCTTGAGTAAAATGATCTGTAGCGACTGTTGATAGACAATCAAGCGGCGGCTGCAAGAGGCTGGTTTCTGCGATGTCTTACTTGGGCGGGCGCAAGTTCTATTGCAGTCTCATAAAGCCTGTCAAAAAATTCTGATGTGGCTTCTTCGTAAGCAAAGGGGATGACTAGTAATTCTTTTTTTTCTCTGTGTGTCCGCTCAATGAAATATGCCTTTGCGCCTTTTTTTAAGTCTTCAGAACGTACACTTCCTCGCCCAGCAGGAACGAAGTTTTCAGGATTTTCAAAGTACCCTATGCCATAATATATTTCTTTTTCCTCTGCGGGATTGGAAAGAGCAAAGCCGACGTGAGAACGGTCTTTCACCAGTCCGGTCTGATGGTTCATTGTTATGTGCATATCTCCATACCTGCGTACTGTTGTTCTTGGGTTGTGCGGGTCGTCTTTCCATACTTCCTTTTGTAAAATATTTCCAGCTTCCAACAATTGTCTTCCTGCCACTTCTTGGGCTAATGTTCTATACATGTTAGTCGCTATGCCTTTTCCCTTCTCTTTTGTCGTTGTTCCAGGTGCGCGTTGTTCTGGTACGAGAGGAGCTATTGTTGTCAGACGTTCCTCGCTCCTTTTCTTTCTCTGAAATGCCTCCCATGCTGCTGCTCCTGTATATCTTATTCCATCAATTTCTATGTAAGTTTGCCCTGGTTGATTGTAGCTACTTTCCCAATGTTCTTTGAATGACCTATCGGCGCGTTCTCTCAATGCCTGTAGTTCTGCCCGTATCGCTGCTTTACTTTCTTGGGTAAGCCGAGGATCATTTTCAAATGATGGCCTGCGTTGTGGCTCTGGCTCTCTTGAAAGATGATTTGTTCCCTCCGGTTCTCTTTGCGGTCTCTGATTTCGGTGTGCCTCAGCCCGTTTGAACGAGCGAAAAAGCCATTGTATTCCGTTTGGTTGTCCTTCTCTTTGCATATATGTACCTTATACCAGATAGCTCATCTTTCTCCTTGACAATATCCTTGTAGTATCCTGACAATTTGACTTGTTTGCTGTCTGGCATGTTATCCTTATCTACCTCTAAATTCGCTTACTCTCCTGGCAGCGCCAGGCAAAATAGTGCGCGGCTGTGCTGCGTTTACATGCATATGAAGTTTCTCAAAAAAAGTATTCTGACTGTTCGTATAAGCAACTGGAATAGCTATCTTATATGTACCACTAGACTCACTATTTTTAGCTATGTTGACCCAATAACCTTTTACTCCTTTTTCTAACTGTTCATCAGTGAAGGGAAACTGAAGAGTAGGATAGTATCGTTGTAAAGTTGACCAATATTCCCGTGATAATTGCAAAATCCCATCAGTTGTCAAAGCAGGTTTGAGTCTTTGGAGATTTTTCCACCAATCATCTTGAGGAGGTGGTAGATAAAGTTCATTTTGCTTGCCATAATATCCGATGCCGAAACCAACTCCGCTTGTTTTTGTTACCTTACGAGAGGAAGTCGAATAAGTAACTTCACTCTCATCGCCCTTGATTGCCACAGTGTTTGTCTCAACATCCTGATAGGAATACGAAAGCTCTACGCCGACTATTGAACGATTTCTTAGCAGAGTTCCATCATTGTTGAGTTCAACATGAGCTTCTTGCATTGGAGTAACTTGAACATTTGCCCCTTGTTGTAACCAACTTCTTCTTATAGACTCAGCAGTAGCGTAGATAGGATATATAGTTCGCGCCTCTTGTTCAAGTATTCTGACTGACTCTTGACCGTAAGACACAGCATCTCTTTTTAATTGTTCAAGCCTATTTCTTGCTGTTGCCTCATTTCCAAGCCTTTGTTGCTCGGCTAATATCCGTTGTTGTTCCTGTTGTCTTGCCCGTTCCTCAGCTTCCCGTTGAAGCCGTTCTCGATTTTGAAGAAATTTATCCCATTCTGATGACATACAAGTAAGCCCTTATATCATATCTGCTTGCTTGTTGTCAACTACGGGACATACAAGGTTTTTTGTGAGAAGCGCATTTAGTGTATGAGCAAGGAGCGGGTCTTTTCCCTCTGTTTCAAAAGCACCGTTAATTTCCGTTTCTCCTGCCGCACTTGCGCTTGCTTTGCCTTGATACGTTCTGCATGTCCTGTCTCAAGAAGTTCAGCCAGTTCAGTCTGATGGTTCATATACTCTTTGACAAGGGTACGGACTTCACTGGTGATATCACACAAGGCTTTCACCTGCGCTTTCCGGCGTTTCGTGTGGTTTTTGAAAAAGGGGAAGAATATGCTCATGTTCACAAAGGCAGAGATTACCCTCTAGCTGTGTATAGCAAATACTACCGGGAACATCAAGCGGGATGATCATTGAAAAGCGGGAATAAGCTTGACAAGCACAAAGAATAGAGATAGGTTTAAAGATAGGTGGGACGAGAGGGGGTGAGAGTATGATTACGCTGGATAAAGCAAAAAAGGCGCTGGAAGCCTCTGAACGAAAAGCAAAAGAATTAGGTACTGCTGTGACAACAGTCATTGTTGACGAACACGGGAGTATTATTGCCGTCAGCCGTATGGATGGCGCAATACCGATCAGTCCTAGGTTCGCGTTGAACAAAGCGTATACTTCGGCAAATCTTGGGATGCCAACAGAAGCTATTGCAGAGTACGCAACAGAGGGCAAGCCATTTTTCGGACTCAACACCCTGTTTGGCGGAAAATTAACGACAATGGCCGGAGGCGCACCCATTGTCATGGACAAAAAACTTGTTGGTGGTGTTGGTATTGGTGGATCGCAAGACGTAAACCAAGATGCACAATGCGCGAAAGAAGCCCAAAAAGTATTGGAAGCCTAAATTTTCATTCTTGGAAAATTCTGCTTTGACTTTTTCATAAGTTAGTGCTACTGTCGGTTATATGGAACAAAAAACGAAAACAGTGCTGGTGATAGAGAACCGTACGTCTTCTCAGGAAGTCTATAGCGCGATATTCAGCCCTGAATATACTGTTGCAATTGCTGCCTCATATTCGGAGGCACTTGAGAAATTACAACAAGGTGAGTGGGATGTTGTTGTGCTTGACATGCTCTATCGAGGCGGGATCAATGGCATTGCTCTGCTGGAAACATACAAAAAACACAATGCGGGATATGCAGATATCATTTTGGAAAAGAAGAAACAGCCGGTATTTATTGCCATTGTAGACGACGAAGATCACATGGAACAAGTCCGCGCGCTCGCCGATGGAATGTTCATCATGGGAAAGTTTACGCCTGGGGATGTGTTGGAAAAGGTGCAGGCATGTTTGCAGAAGAAGCAGGAGCTTGAGGCTGCTCAGTCGTCGTGATGGTTTGGACTTTTCTGAGCGAAAAGGTGAAGGTTGTTCCCTTGTTTTCACCCTCTGAAAATACAGACATGGTTCCTCCCTGCAACTCCACAATGGATTTTGAAATATACAAGCCTAATCCTGTGCCTTGCCCACTTGTCCGGGTATAATTGCCTTCAATCATGCCGAATTTGTGAAAGAGTTTGGGCATATCTTCAGCCTTTATTCCTTTTCCCGTATCTGTGACATGGGTGATAACCAGAGTGTCTTCCTGTTCAAATGAAATCGTGATCCTGCCTCCTGGTGGGGTAAATTTCAGCGAGTTGCCAATGAGATTGATAAACACTTCTTTTGTTTTATCCTCATCTGCCAGCACTGTTCCAAGCGGGAAGGATGGATTTTGCAGGACAATAGCAATATTCTGGTTTTGTGCGCTTGGTGACACTTCTGATAAAACACCCTGCGCGAGCTGCGCCAAGTCAACAGGTTTGGAATGAATGGTCAGTCTTCCGGCTTCGATACGTGAGACATTGAGCATATCATTCACCAACCGAATAAGCCGTTCTGTTGACGCAAAGATGATGTTTGCATACTCTTTTTGTTTCTCGTTCAATGTCCCTGGCCGTTCCTCACGCAACATCCAGGCGTATGATTTTATGGCGGTCATGGGTGTTCTGAGTTCATGGGATGCTAAAGAAACAAACTCATCTTTCAAGCGATCCAAACTTTTCAGCCGTTCATTTGCGTCTTGCAGAGAGGAATAGAGTTGTGAATTCTGTACGGCAAGGCCAACTACGTCGGTAAACCCGGCGAGTAAATCTTTTTCCTCCTGGGATACTTCCTGCTCTGTTTTGATAATGCTGAAAATAAGCACGCCAAGAGGCTGGCCTTTTGACAGAACGGGATAGACCATCGTTGTTTTAATCCCAACAGCTTGCTGAATAGGCAGAATTTCTTCTTCCTTGAGTGCCGGGTAAAAGACATCTGCGACACTGTGGGTGATAAGCGGTTGTTTCTGTTTCATGGCTTGAATGCATAAGTTATTTTCTTCAGTTAAGGGAATGTCTATGTGCTCAAACGGTAACGATAATGATCCGATGGCTTCGATGCCTTCTTTGGTGCGGGAAAATGAAATGCGTTTGAGCGTTTGGGATTTCCGGTCAACAAGAGCCAGGACAATGACTCTATATCCGAGGTTCAAATAGCCAAGTTCGGTTAAGGTGCTTTCAACAATTTTCTGTACCACATCCTGAAAATCAAGCGTATCAAGGATCATCTTTTCGAGCCGCCATAACGCGGCGATGGTTTCTTGCGCTTTCGGGGTTGTCGAGTAGGTATCCATGCTGTTTTGTTGTATTATAGTCTCGCCTTGGGAAAAACTCAACAAAGCGGAAACAGGCACATGAGAGGAGTGGAGGCCTAAGCGACTCTCCTGGGAGTTTCCGGCTGCGGCCCCCTGCCAAGTAACGCTTGCAATTTTGGATGTGCCGGAAGAGCAGGGTACATGCCTTCCCGTATCACTTGTGGAGGATAGCAGGTCAGGTCAATAATGGGGATTGGCCCTCGTTCTTCAGGCTGCATGCTGCGCATCCGTCTATCCTGCGTGTCAACGGTTATTTTCACCTGGGAAGCAACGGATGGAGCCAGGTGAGCACGTAAATAGGGCTGTTTTTCTCCGGTCGGATTGGCAGATGAGCCTGTTTCAAGAAAGACCTTTTCTTCGCCCGGATTGAGGTGAGCGAATTTATATCTCCTGGCTCGCTGCTCGAATGTGCGGACATGCCTATTATCATGCCACATCAGCACAATGGAACGATCCTGAGTTTCCTGATCTACGGCAACGAGTGGCGGTTGTAAATAGGGCGCATCCTGGGCAAAAACGCGATAGAAAAGTGCATGTCCATCAGGAGTAAGAAGTTGTTTCTCATCACCATTGAGCAGTTCTTGGATATCCGGGTGATGTTTCGCTGTCGCAATGATATCTCCTCGATACTCTTTTGGCGGCAGCACAGAAACAACAGGCCGTTTGCCTTCGATGGCTTTTTGAAACTCAATGCCCTTGGCAGCAAACAGCTTTTTCAATGCTTCCGGGTTTGTGCCATCGACAATGACACCCAGGGTATACAGTTTCCAAGCTGCAACTTCTCCTTGAGCAATGGCTTTTGCGGTGCGGCGAATGTGTCTGAACGGTTGGTCAACGAGGGCTTCAAAGCGATTACGTGCGTAGGTCGCGAATTGCTGGATACCCGATGGTCTGACGTGTTCCATACAATGCTTTCTGCAAGCGGAGTATACACTGACTTATAGTATATATCCAAGCGCATTGTATACTATAGGAAAATAATATGCAAGAGGTAAAAATAGGGGATTAGACTGGTAAGAAAAGCAAAAGATTTTAAAAGGGAGAGCAGGAGGAAAAGAAGAAAAACATTCTTTTTTGACAAGGTGTGTTCCTGCTCCTAAGCTTGTAGTTTCTCAAGCTGCGGAACTGCACCTCATGTTTAGCTTCAAAAGTCGCTGCAGAACGGCCATATTTTCACTAGCCTATAACATACCAGTTCGAGAACTGGCTGTAGTAATTTGGCAGCAAAACATGATATTTCGCATTCTTATAAACTCATCAGTTTAGTTTTTCAACAGACTGGTTGATTTGTGAGACAAGGAAAAACCTTCCTTTTTGGAACAATAATTCTTTTGTTATGGGTAACATAACCTAAATTGTTACCTTATACAGTAGCTTTTTGGCCGTATGCACGTTATAATTTTAGAAAACCTGTTCTGTGTACTCCGTTCCCTCAAGCAGATAAAGGCGGTGCAGCATGGATACAACAAGAGGAATGCAGTTTTGCCCAAACTGCGGGACACAAATACATCCTTCTGCTAGATTTTGTAGCCAGTGCGGTACGCCACTACAAAGGCTTATTGACTCACAAATTTTAGGTGGCACATTAGGACAGTTGCTAAACTCACCAGTTCCAGAGAGCGGTACACTAGCACAGTTTTCAAATCCTCATCTCTCATTTTCTTTGCAACAAAAACTTGAAGAGCGAGCAGAGCGACAAGCAGAACATCATAGAAGTAGCGGCACATCCACGCCTTTGGTGGCAACGCATACTATCCCAAGAGTTGTCAGTAACACACCTTCAATTCTTGGGAAAGATATAGAAACAGACCAGGATGTTACCCTTGAACAAGAAGCACGTCAACGTGGCTTGTATGTCATTGGTAAAACCGGCTCTGGTAAGACAACCCTTCTTATAAACCTCATCCTGCAAGATATCGAGCAAGGGATGGGATTATGTTTTTTTGATACGCATGGGGATGCGATCACTGATATCTTAAAGCGTCTCCCTGCACATCGGGAACATGATGTTATTCTGCTTGAACTGCTTGATAAAAGTTCTGCCTTTGGATTAAATCTCTTTGCTTGTGATGACCCAACTAATCACGAGCAAGTAAGCCTCACAGTCAATTATGTGATGGAGGTGTTTCAAAAGCTCTTTATCAAAGAAGGTGATCTTGCGCAAGAAGCACCAAATATGGCACAAACTGTTCAGAATGCTGCCTTTGCCTTGATTGCAAATCCTGGCATGACAATGGCTGAAATTCCTCTCCTTCTTCAAGATGAAACAGCACGCGGAAAACTCACTGAGAAAGTAACGAATGCCTTTGTATGGAGATGGTGGAAAACATACGACAGTTGGAGAACAGACAAACAAATGGAAATGTCAGGCTCTACCCTTACCAGGGTCAGTAATTTCCTGGCTGATCCACTTAATCTGCACATCTTTGGACAATCAAAATCAACCATTGACTTTAGACGGATTATGGATGAGAGGAAAATACTGCTGGTCAAACTCTCAAGAAGACACACGCAAATGACTAGTTTAGTCGGTAGCGTTATCATCGGACAGATCGCTAGTGCGGCGTTTTCTCGTGAAGATACGCCGGAAGTTGAGCGGGTACAATTTAATCTGTATGCTGACGAGTATCAACGCTTTGCAACCCCCACATTTGCAGAGTTATTAACTGAAATGCGGAAATACAAAATTGCAACCTGTGTGGCTCATCAGGCAAGAGGTCAATTGGACGGTGAAAACAGAGTTGCGACCTTAAACGCAGCCAACTTGGTTGTCTATCAGGTTTCGGGTGAAGATGCAGACGAGTTAGCAAAACAGGTGTTTAATGTTACCCCTCAAGCGGCATGGGAAGAAGAGCTAAAAGAAGAGTGGTTTGAGCCGAAAATTGATGTGATTGAGGATGGGGAAGAAGAACTTAAAACACCTGTCAGTACCCCGTTTGACTGGCTGCTTTCACATACCCATAATAACCCTGTGGTCAATCGGTTTGTCGATGAACGGCTACGGGAAATACATATTGCTCAAACAATGAGGAAATATAATGAGGAAATAGTAAAGAACGCAATACAAGCGCAACTTGACCTCAATCAACTCTTTCATCACGCAATGACAAAATCTCTCCATGCCTTATGTGAACCATCAGGTATTTTGGCACTTCTGAGTTTTAATGAGGTATGTTCACTTGCATCTCTTAATTTCTATCATTATTTTGGATATGCGATGTGGGCTGATTGGAAATTCCATATACAACAACAGGAGCATTACACTTCATATAATCCGCATCTACATCACGAGTTTAACAGTATGCTGATTAGTGATCGAATGGCTGACTTTTCACCGGATAGGGCTTTTCGGAATGAGGTTCAAAATATTGATCTTCAAATGATTGCACCATTTCGCCGTCTTATCATCTCTTCAGATTTTCAGGGGTTTGCACAGCTTACACAAGCGAAACTGAACAGACTCAGGGAAGATTTCATACAACGATGCAAATCACAAATATATGGAAAAGGAGCAGAAGAGATACAGAAACAAAAAATAGAGGCAAGCAGGGTATTTGTCCAACAAGTGATGGTAGAAGAACGAGCGCAATTTGAAACCTTTATCAGAGAGCTTCGTGAGTTTGTCCTTGCCTTAGCAAAAGAACCGATTACATCAGGGAGCGGGGTGTCACAGCCGCACAAACGGACACAAATACACTATCTCACTCATCCGCGCAAATCCATCACGCATCCTCAGAGAACCTATGCTGATATGGAAGAAGAGGGAGCAAAACAGCTTGTAAACCCAAAGGAATACACCGCACGCTGCAAACTCGGTACAAGAGAGTATAGCATACTTCCTGAAAAAACAGAGCAATTCAGACCTGCTGCCGCTCCCTCTCTTGTCCAAGCTAGGCAAGAACGAATACGACTGCTCAATTACCAAGAAGGATATACCAGAAATCGAGAAGAAGTAGTACAAGAGATTACGGCTCGGCAAGATGAGCTAATGAAACGTGTCCAGAAACAAACAAGAATAAAAACAGAAGAGGTTGAAGACGAGCCAGCAACCAAACTTTCTCCCGTCCAACAGAAAAAACTTGAGAGTATACGCAAGGTATTAGGACAAAAAGATTATGACCGCTTCTACAATGATCCTTCTGTACAGTATCAAGACAATTTAAAGCGGTTGCTTGATAAAAACGTTCCTTGCAGAACTGATTAAAATGCTGCTCGGTTAGCGGTCTCCTCTCGGATGGTTACTGATAGAAGTTATGTTTGCTGGTGGAAGAGATGTGAATAACGGTTCTCCGCCAACCATCTCACGCATTTTTGCAACTGTCGGCGCGAATGGTATAGTTATCCCTTCCTGTGGTAGTTCAAAAGGTAAACCAACTATGTGTAACAACTCAGCAACTATTGCCGTTTCTTCACCGTTTAGCCTTTCCATCTGTTCAATCATTTGCGGTCTGCTTTTGCTTAGCCCTGAGTCTTTAGTAAATTCATAGGCAAGAGTAACACGTTCCTGTATGGCATGGCTTAACTTCCCAAACGCAAAAGTATTAAATCCCCAGCGTACTCTACCTACACTCCTATATTTTGGTTTATTTTCAGGATGATTATCTATATCAATCTCAAGCTTATACTCCAATAGATCAATGCTTATTACATCGGCAGGTGTGATAATTGGGGGTTCATCTTCTGGTGCTGGTAACTGTCCTTCTGCTCTGAGCCGTGCCCGTTTCTCTAAATATGCGTTAATCTCTTCTCTGAGTGTTGGCTTTGCTGGTTCTGTCTGTCGTTGTTCTCCTGGCCTGCTCTTTACTATTCGCTCTCCTAACGGTGTTGCTCCTGGCAATAACCGTAAGTGACCTTTTCCACTACTCCCCCCTCCTCCATCGGGAGATAAATTTGGTAGTCCAATTGGTCGCGGTCTAAATTCTGCTCCCTTCACATATCCTCACCTCACTATCCTCTAGTAAGCAGCCGGTTTATACCACGTTCTTGATTACCTGTCAAATTTTGTGGTTAAGTGTGGGCAAACAAAAGACAGGAAAAAAGAAAACACTAGTTGGTGTGGTGAGACGTGAGCAAGCAACTAGTCAAAAAGCCCTATACCCTAACAGCCGTAGATGTTGAAATTTTGCACCTGGTGAGAACCTATCACTTTCTTACTGTCGAGCAGGTGCTGAGACTTCGGGGGTTAAGCGTTAATTCAAAGCCCATGATCCAAACAAAACTCAAAAGACTCTATGAGCAAAAGTACCTGGATCGGCGTTCTTTGCCTCATCTTGGCACTGGCAACACGGCATTTATCTATGCCCTTTCAACCAAAGCAATCAACCTCCTCAAAGACATGGGTTTTTCTGGCTTCTCCCGCTTTCGTCCTGATGAGTTTCGCACCTTTGCCTTTCCCCACTTAGAACATACCCTGTCTCTCAATGATTTCTTGATTGCTGCAAAACTTTTAGAACGGTCTGTTCCCTCAATTGCTCTGATTGACATGCGCCATGATTTAGACCTGAAAAAAACACCGGTGAAAGTGACGGTTGAGCGGCGATTACCCTATGGGGATCGAATAGATGAGAAAGTCACGGTTATTCCTGATGGCTGGCTGGATTTCAGACAAAGAATAGAAGGACAAGAAAAACGAAAGCGCCGGTGTATTGTGGTCGAGCTAGATCGAGGAACAACGAGCATTGCGCCGTTTAAAGAAAAACTCAGAGCTTACTATTACTATGCCATTTCAGAAGAGTATGAAGCATTGTTTGGAACGAAATTGTGTATAGTGGCTTATGCTACAACAGCCGGAAAAGACAGACTCAAGCAAATGGTTGAATGGTGTGAGCAAGAATTAGCACAGCAGAGACTTGAACATGAAGCCAATTTATACCGCTTCACTTCTTTGCCAAGTGGTGTGTATCATCCCCTTGAACTTTTTTGTACTCCTTGCTGGTATATCCCATTTGAAGATGAACCAGTGAGTTTGTTATGGCACGTGTAGCCTGGGCGCGGGCGTGGAATGTGCAATGACTTCACGATCTCAGGAGAGAAGCCCGCGCACGTTCCTGTTCATTGACAAAGAAGCGGGTGGTTGATAGTATCAAGTAACGTTCCTACTCCTGGCTAGGTGTGAGCTAGCCAGTCGGTAGATACACTACCCCCACGAAGCCTTTTGGTATGCCGGTAAATCCATGACAATTTGTACGGCTAAGTACTTCTCTACCTCTTCAAAAAATTGATAGAGCTTTGTTTTTGGGACATCTCCCTCACAGCATTGGTAGAGCCAACACTGCAATGACTTGAGAACCTGCACTTTAGAAAAGTATATTTCCGGTTGATACGTGAAGTTCAGCAGTCTGAACTTTTCCGCCTCTCCTTCTCCGTAGCGTGCATTCACCCCATCACAATTCAGCAGAAACATGGCGTGTGCAAGCTTTTCGTCCCATTTCTCACTGGTGAGATTAACGTCATATTTTCTCGCTAACTGATCGAGAGTATAATGACTGGTAGCAACTTCGCTTTTCAGCCAGGTCACAATCCTGTTAATGGTTTGATCTTTCACCATAAAAGCACTCATAGGCATTTTTTCACCTCCAATCTTTGGCTTGACTTACTACCTCTCCATTTGCTAGTATCATGGGTAGTATGCCTACTCCTGGCTAGTTGCGAGCTAGCCAGTTGGTAGAAACGCTACCTTAAAACTCTTCCTCGTGTTCGCCTTTAGACACTTTTGGGGTTAACCAGTCTGATTTGTCTTTTTCCAGTTTGTCTAAATCTAAGACCTGGTAGTCTTTACCCTGTACCAGTTTGTGTGAACTATCTGTTCCGTTCGCGCAACAGACAACCTCAGTTACTTTTCCTTTTGCAAGGACAATGAAGAGAAAGTGCATGAGTATCACCATCCTTTCTTCGGCATTGACTTAGTACCGCTTGTTTGGTACTATGCCTACGTTTACCCGCTAGTTTCCTAGCGAGTAACGGGTAGACCTACTACCAAAGCGACTGAATGGGATAGCAGCAGCAACAAACAGGGCGTTGCGCCTGCTCATCCCAGGTCATTTCCTCATCGGGAAACCAGCCTAAGCAACTTGCACATTGCTCTAATGGTGTTTTCTCATCCATGAGTATCACCTCCCTTTCTAGGGGTAGCTCCCCTACGTCTGGACTAGCCGCTACTCTAGTCCAGCGTGTAGAGAAGCTACTTGTACAAATGGTTTGTGCATCGGTAGGTATATCCGCCGTTTTCGCTTTCGATCTCATTGGCTGATACCCAATAGTCTGCTTCCTGTTTGCAGTCCTTGTACTCACAGACTGTTTCAGGGGCGACACCTTTGCCGAATACAATCTCAGGTGTTGAGGTAAACCGAACCTCTATACCCAAGTGGCTGTACTCATCCACTTGAAACGGTTTGCCTTGCGACTGATCGTCTATGTACGATGCGTCGCAGGTATACCCTTCCTGCTCTAGAAATTGGATAAGCTTTTCCCGATTTGTCATATTCTCACCTCCTTTCTCGCTTGTTAAAGAGCTATTCCTCGTTTCTTGTTGTTTTGTCGAGGGCTGCTGCCCTCGATATTTGCTTTGCTTTAAAAAGGGTGGTGAATAATGCAAGGGCGACGAGGAACGAGGAGTGCATTTACCCTTGCATTAGAGGCGGGCTTTGCCTGCCTTTCCTTAGAAAAAAGACTTTGCTTCAGCGTGGAGGGAGGGTTCACTTTCCCAGGTCGGGTCTCTTTGTTCTTGTTTGAGAAAAGCACAAGCGTGACAGGGGTGTGGGGATGTCACGCGGACATGAGGGTGAGAGAAGCTTGAGAAAGCAAGGACGCGGGAGTGCCGTTTTCTTGGCGCGAGCGCGGAATGTGCAACCATCTATACAATTTGCTGATAGAAGCTCGCGCAACGTTTCCTCGTAGTTGACAAAAAGGAGCCTGGTTGCTAGTATTGCTGTAGTTATCTTCTTTCTGCCTGCAAGTTTCCTTGCAAGCAGTGGTAGCTAACTACCAAAGGGTTTTTTCGGGATGCCGGTGATCCGGCTCTAAACGCCTTCTCATGCGTTCTGCTGTCTCCATCATTTCCCGATGGATTGCCCGAAACTTCCGGCGCATTGTTTCCATGCGTCGTTTTTGTTCTTCGAGGGTCATAGTCTCACCTCGCTTTCTGCCAGGTAAATTTTTTCTTCTGGCTGAGATCAGCCCTGCCTTCAAGAATTTGAAAAGTCAAGACCGCGCTGAGGAAGACTTAACAGAAAAGAAAGATGAAAAAATCTGAAAACAGTTGAAATCAGATGGGAAGCGCGTGCATTTTAGTCTTGAGTTTTCAAATTTTGAATGGCTACACAATAAAAAAGCCTGAAGAAAAAATCATCAGGATCAGCACTGAGGAGCACTTTTGCGCCGTTGGAAATTGGCAAGAGAGGAAAAAACAATGGGACGCTGCAAAAGAGCGGCAAAACAACCTCATCGCGCAAAAGTGCGGCGTGATAGGATCGGTCTCTCTGTCGTCAGACTATCAATAAGAGCAACATTGGGAAGGAGGGTCAAGGGGGGAATTCCCGATTTTGCTTCCTTGTCGGAAAGGGGCCCCACTTGCCAATGTCAGAAGCTTAACTAATGAGAAAAAGAAGACAATGAAAAAAGATAACCGTTAAGGTAAGGAGCAAGTGGGGAGTCGGCGGCAAACACCATAGAAAAACAATACAAATATTTTGCCGCCGACTCCCCACTTGCGGCCACTTTCCGCTTCCCCCCTTGCATAATCCGTTCAAAAGAACGGAAAAATATCTGTTTCTCTTGCGTATTCAAGCTCTTTGAAAGAAAAGTCATATAGAGTCATTGACTATAGTATTGACTCTATAGGGTTTTGGCGTTTTTTTTGACAGGATAAACCCTACTGTTCTGCTGATTGGACTTCCTTTTCTTGGATGTCTTTTTCTTTGGGCGTTAAAAAAATCACATCATTTGCTAAGATTTCTATTGCTGTTTTCTCAAGGTTTTGCTTATCGGTATAGGGTCTGAGTGATAATCTTCCATTGACTAACACCAATGCGCCTTTTTTTACATAGCTTCCGACTAACTCAGCAAGTTTTTTAAAACTCACAATAGTCAGCCACAGAGTATCTTTGTCTTTGCCTGTGTCAATGGCAAGTCAAAACCTGCTCATTTTTGTTCCCTCCTGGCTTTCGTGTTGCTCTGGCTCAGTACCGACTCTGCCAATAAACGTACAGAGATTAAATGATGCCATATATTTTGTTTCACCTGCCTTCTGGACAGAAGGATAAGGTGATATTTTAGTACGGTCTGTGACGATCTGCAAGACTCGTTTTCAAAAGTAATGGCAATTCTTATCAATCCGTTGAAAAAGTGAAAGGGAAATTATCAGATCCAAGACGTTTTGGGAGGTTGTTTTCAATCCGTTGATATATTTCATCCTACATACGACTCAACGGCGGTGCGCCGTAAAGTCGGTTGTCCCTCCTCTGCTCCCTGTTCAAACGTGCCTCGCCTGGTGGGAAGGGTTTCATTCACAGTATCATCGTTTCTTTCCTCATGAGACGGAGCATCTACCGCAACTTGCGTATCACTCTTATCCAGGTCAAGAGAGCGATTAATGTCCTGTTGCTTCAGAAAAAGCACACGCAGTTGTTCTTCATGCTCAAACGGGCGGTGAAGCTGCTCCCTATATTCCGCAAGCGCCTTTTCCATGCGTGCAATATCGGATTTGTCTCTTTCGGCAAAATTATCAAGGCGACGAAGCGCATATTCAATGCTGGCTATGGTGCCTAATGCGTTTTCTGTGTTCAGGTTTGCTTCGTAGGTCTGTTTGCCGCGCAGATACAGCCGTGATGTGCCGCCTTCGCGAGTGTCAACGTTGCTGATAATGGTAAAGCCTTTGAAGTGACCTTGCTGCTTCTTGCCATCCCATAACGATGCCATAATCGCTTGAATTAAGGCGGTTCCTGCTTCTTCCCGCGCATTCTTGCCGGAAAACGTACGGTCAGCAACTGTCATGGTAAATTCATTCCCCTCGTGAGCGTCGCGGGTCGCTATATCTTCAAGGAGTCCAGTACAATATTCCTGAGTGTTTTTGATCCATCCAGGTAAATCTCGTACTTGCTTGCTGATTTCATAGTGCTGGTTCAGGTGAGCTGCGCGGAGCATATCGAGCTTACGAACTTCGGTATCAATCCTGACTTTTTCCATCACCGCAGGATTGCCGGATGCAAGTGCTTTGATTTCGGCAAAGCTGAGTGCGCCACTTTCCAGGTCTTCAGCTTCGCGTACCGTGACGTTTCCGCTCATGATCTGCTGAATAAATCGCTGTTTTGTCTCTAAGGTCTGCCACATATAGGCATCGAAGCTGCCCTCAGTTACATACCGGTAAATAATCACCTGCTCATTATCGTTTCCTTGCCGCAAAATACGGCCATCACGCTGCTCAATATCGCGTGGACGCCAGGGTGCATCTAAATGATGGAGTACCCATAATTTTTTCTGAACGTTGGTACCGGCTCCCATTTTTTCCGTTGAGCCAAGAAGGATGCGGACTCGACCGGCGTTTACGCTGTCAAAAAGTATTTTTTTCTTTGCGTCAGTATCTGCATCGTGAATATACGCAATCTCCTTTTCAGGGACGCCGCGTTCTATCAGCCTGGCTTTGATTTCGTCATAGACATTGAATTTGTTCGGTGCGGGTGTAGAAATATCGCAAAAAGCGACTTGTGTGAGTCGTTTTGCTGCACCATCTACCCATGTGTGAAACAGATTATTAATCGCATCGCTGACTTTCGTCTCTGCGTTTCCTTCTGCATCCGGATTGACCAGGCGCATATCCAAGGCGGCTTTTCTGCCGTCTGTGGTGATATTGAGCATATTATCAATACGTGGATCAATGCCGCCGCTTTTGATCCGTTGCGCTCGCTCAACAAGGGTGTTCACATACGCTTTCAACTCCGCAGATGCTGGCACCACAACAATATTTGACTTTCCTCCTGCTATTTTCGGTCGTGGCAGTTGTAACATTTCAGCCGTTTGAATGTCGGCGAAGGTACGAAACTGCGACAGGAGTTCGGGCAAGTTCACAAATTTTGCAAACCTGGTGTGCATCCGGTAGCCTGATCCGTCCGGCGAGAGCTCAAGTGCGGTAACCGGTTCTCCGAAATTCGCCGCCCATGCGTCAAAATGTGCCACTCCTGCTGCTTCTAACTGTGACTGTGCAAGGTAGCGCTGAAGCGTATACATCTCAGCCATAGTGTTGCTGATTGGCGTTCCTGTCGCAAAAATAATGCCTCCGCTGCGTTCTGATACATAGCGGGTCTTCATAAACATATCCATTGCTCGGTTGCTTTCAGTGTTGGGTAAACCGGCAATACGCTGCATTTTTGTCGTAAATCCGAGATTTTTAAACAGGTCTGCTTCATCAACAAAAATCCGGTCGATACCGAGTTGTTCAAAGGTGACTCCATCGTCTTTCTTTTCCCGTCCGGTGCGGTCTTTGATTTTCGCTTCCAGCCGTTTTTTCGCTTTTTCCAGTTCCTTGACAATCGAGCGGTTATCCCCTTTTTCGGCCTTTGCCTCAAGAAGTGCTTCTTCAAGGCTGTCAATTTCCTTTTTCATAAAGCGCTTGAATGTCTCATCAGACACCGGAAGACTTTCAAAGGATTTATGGGAAATAATCACTGCATCGAAGGTTCCGGTTGCGATCCTGGCCATGGCTTTCTCGCGGTTGCCTTTGGTAAAAAAGTCTTTGCCTGCAATAAAGAGATTGGCTTGCGGGTAGAGGGAGAGAAACGCCGTTCCCCATTGCTCAACCAGATGGTTTGGCACGGCAATCATTGGTTTTGACGCAAGGTGAAGGCGTTTTAACTCCATGCACGCTGCGGCCATTGCATTTGTTTTTCCCGCTCCAACGCAATGCCCAATGAGCGTATTTTTATTCTGCAACATGCGCCAGACCACGTTTTTCTGGTGCGGGTCAAGATCATTGGCACGCAGCCCTGTTCTATTCATTCCTGGGAAGGTGAGGTGTGAACCGTCATAGGTGCGCAGGCGGGTATTGTTAAAGGTGTCATTATAGAGGCGTGCCAGCCGCTGCGTACGGTCAGGGTCTTCCCATATCCACTTGGCAAAACGGTCTTTGAGTTTCTGCTGCGCTTCGCGGGCTGCGATGGTTTCTGTTTGGTTGACCACTCTTGTATCGTCTTCGAGAATATCATAAATCGTCGGGATGCGCATATTCAGCGCAGCATTAATCAGATCAGACGCTGGCATCCGTTTTGTCCCGTGAGTCGTGGTGTTGCTCACTGCGCGTGATGCTAAAAAATCAAGTCTGACAGACCAGGCTGCTATATCATCTGCATGATACACAGAGACATCACTGACTGGAACTTGCAACGTTTCTGCTATGAAACTCTCAATATCGCTCCTGGGTATCCAGGACGCACCAAGCCGTGCATTGATGTCGCCTGGGAGTATGTCGGCGGGCTGTACGGCTTTTAATGCTTCCACGTTGCGGTAAAAGCTCGGATTAATCGCTGCCGCTGCTTCAGCGGTCTTGAGTTTGTCGCGAACATCGCCGCTTAAATATTCATCGCCGGTTTCCCATTCTCCTTGTGGGTTCTGAAACATTGATACTACCTGTTTCATTCAGAGATATGGCAAGCGCTTCTGCGGCGGTGTCAACGTGGGAAATTGGCTTGTACGCTTCTAATGTCCGGCGAGTAAAAATCACTGACTTCGTAGCAGTCATGGTTTCCGCGTTATAATTTTCAAGGGATAGCAAGAGTGGTTGATCCGGATCGCCGGAATAAGCATGGGTATTTTCGCGGGAGCTGATAAATCCATGCCTGCGAACGAATTGGTCATAGACGATGTTTAACTGCTGGCGGGCACGGGTTATGTGTTCTTCCGGTTCGTTGTCAAGCTGCGTTCTGAAGACTTCGCGAACGCTGTCTCGTATTCGCATTAGCCCGCGCACTCGCATGGCATCAAGGAAGGAAAGTATTGTCGGTTCAAACCTGTTACCGCAGCGTTTCACAATCTTTTCATCAATGACAGCATATCCTCCGTCCTTGATGCCTACATATTGCTCAGGGTCTGCAATTGGTTTGGCTAATGAAGGCTCACGGCTTTGATTGCGGGAAATATATATACCACTTGGTAAAGTATCTATGGCGTGTTGTAAGATTTCCTGGGTCAGTTCTCCTGCAAGTGTCGGCTCCCTACTCCCATACATCGTCCCTTCCAGCTTCATCTGCCCAAGCATCATTTCAGGGTGGGAAATGAAATATTCATTGAGGGGAACGCCACGATCTTCAAGTGATAGTATGTTTGTTTCTGTCCACCTCTCGCCTGCAGGTTCTTGGCCTGGTGCTCTTTTTTGGAGGAACAGAATATCTGTGGTGACTTCTGTTCCGGCATTGCCTTTGAATGCAGTGTTTGGGAGTCGTATTGCTGCAATCAGATCAGCTTTCTCAGCAAGTGCTGTACGGATTGTCCCGTCTTGCTTATCCATGGTGAAGCGGCTGGTTATCAAAGCCAGGAGTCCACCTGGTCGCGTTTTTTCAAGGGATTTGGCAAAAAAATAATCATGAATGGAACGGGTGAGACTGTGTTTCATCGAGAGGTCGTGCACAGGATAATCGCCAAACGGGACATTGCCGACAACTGCGTCAAAATACTCATCAGGCAGGGCTGTTTCTTCAAAGCCTTGGTGAAAAATGGTGCTGTCAGGGTAGAGTTTTTTTGCTATTCTTGCGGTGAGAGTGTCAAGTTCAACGCCTGTCCGATGCCCTCCTTGCAGCGTTTCCGGCATGAGACCGAAAAAGTGTCCAATTCCCATAGCGGGCTCTAGAACTTCTCCTCCTGAACGGATACCCATTTTTTCCAATCCTTGCCAGATGGCATGAATCACAAGCGGAGATGTGAAATGCGCGTTTGGGGTTGTTGCCCGCGCTGACTCATATTCTTCACTGGTTAAAAGAGAATGTAAATCTGTCGCAATTCCGTTCCATTCCGGTTTCCTGCGATACTCATATTCAAAGACTTGTGCTAAGGCTCCCCAACCGGCATAGCGTACCAGTAGTGCTTTTTCATTGTCAGTCGCATCTCGTTTTTCTGCTTCAATGGTTTTTAACAGCCGGATCGCTGCAATATTGGCTTTGGCTTTGTCGTGTAAACTGCCTGATCCGACACCATGCTCTGGTGTGATGCGGAAGTCGCGGGATGGTCTTGCTTCTGGTTCTGGCTCATCAAGGATAATTCTTCTTCTGACACCAGGAACTCTTGCATGGGTATTTTCCAGTCTGATTGGTTCTGGTTCTTTTGCTCTCACACCTGGCTGCTCATCAGGTCGATGCACTGCACCGTTGTGTTGTTCATTTCTGTTTTCAACTGGTTCTGGTGCTAAAGCCGTCGCGCCTTCAATTGCGAAGAGTTCTGGCAGTGAGTCAAACCCAAGCTGCGTATACTGTCCGTTGTGTTTCGCGTGTCTCGCTGCTCTGATGATTGGTATAGGGAGAGACGGGAGAATATCGACTTCCAGCGTTGGTTGAGCAAAAAGGTCATCAAGAGTAGCTTGTGTTAAACCAGCAGTTTCAGATGAGCGTTTCTTTGTTTTCCTCCGGCTGCGCGGCGCAGGTCGATACACCTCTGCGTTGCCGAATGTGGCAAGCCTCGCCGGTTTTTCTGGCGTGACTGTCTCACTCTCACCAGTTGCTCGTTCTGCAATCGAGGCAAAGTCAAGTTGCGTGATGTGTCCTGAATGTCGTTCTGCACTTCTTCCTGGCATACTACTTGTAGCGTATCGGGAGAGGTATTGAAACTAGGAAAAAAACAAGCAATAAAAGGGTAAGACAGTGACAACAAACAAGTAAAAAGCGAGCAATAAAAAGGTAAGAGGGATTTCACCTCGTAGAACCGCCTACAATGGTCTTTTTTCCTGGGGATATATCAATGCATAACTTTCTCCGAAAAAACGTTCTCCGGGCGTCTAGTGATGCCACGCAGCCCCAAAAAAACAGGGAAGAGAAACAATTCCCTCCCCTGCTGTCTGTTGAAAGAGTTTGTTAGGCTGCCTGCGCCATGTCAGTTTGTGCTCCTGCGTTTGTCTCCTGCATCTGCCGGTCAACCTCATCTCCATCTCTCACGCTCTCCTTGCTTTTCTCTGCGTGTTGCACTTCTATAGATTGCGCGATGATCTCAA